>Ga0131853_10000015_pt1 | contig 261946 bp, 261 predicted proteins | sample TergutLab28metaG_FD_92764 | JGI IMG/M metagenome (GOLD analysis project Ga0131853, IMG submission 92764) | Labiotermes labralis P1 segment gut microbial communities from Petit-Saut dam, French Guiana - Lab288 P1 (version 2) (version 2) | ecosystem: Host-associated > Arthropoda: Insects >... | reverse complement strand
CATCATTCTCCACCTTCCTTCCTTTTACATATTCCACTGTGCGGCTTGTGCCGCCATGATAAAAAGCAGTGCTGCTGCCGTGCCGTTCGCCATTAACCCAGTTGCTTTCATCATACTTGAATTTGCCGCTGTCGTGCGAATAAAACGCACCTAAGCCGTGAAATTTGCCGTTTTTGAAGCCGCCCTCGTATCTCATACCTCCGCCCCAAAAATAAATGCCTTGCCATGTGAATTTCTTGATGTTCTCCGGTTTGTCATCTGCTTTAGCAAAAAAGTATGCGTTTAGAGAAGAACTACTAGACCACGAATTCGGGTTGCCATGCACAAATTCCCCCTCGTATCTGTCGCCATTGGCATAAGTGTAGACACCCAACCCATCCATATACCCCTTGACAAATTGCCCCTCATAGCGATTGCCATTGCCGTTTGTGTGTGTTCCCTGTCCGTGCCACTGCCCATTTTTGTACTCACCAACATAACTAAACTTGCCATAAGTCCAACTGCCGCTGCCGTGCATTTTGCCATTTTTCCAAATGCCCTCAAACACATCATCGTCGCCCACTGTCCTTTGCTTTCTTACAAAAACCCCATAGCCATTATATTTGCCGTTTTTAAGCGTACCATCATAAGTATCGCCGCTTATATAATAGATTTTTGCTTTTAATAATTTGCCGTTTTTCCATTCACCCTCGACCCGTGTGCCGTCGGATAAAATTTTTGTACCTTTGCCTTTTGGTTTGCCCTCACTGTCAAGTTCTTTGGCTATATATCTTTCCTCTGTCAACCGCTTAACCGCCGCCTCTGCCTCTTTTAATCCTGCATCCGCTGCCTCTTTATAATATTTAATTGCATATTCTAAGCCGTTGTTTTTTCCCACGCCATAAAACTGGTCTTTATATTTTCCATATTCATAACAAACGGCTAAACTATAAAGCCTTCTTGCATTTTTATCAGAAGAAAACCCTAGTAGCCTTTTGTTGCACTCGTGGCAATATAATCCGTCATCTGTTAATTTGCCCTCATTACACAATATACACTTTTCAAACTCAACCACCTTTGGTGGATTTTTATAGCCGTCATCCCAATCGCCCTCAAATAAAATATTGCCGTCCTTATCATACAAAATGCCAAAACCGCTTTTGCCATCGTGAGTTACTCGACCTATATACTTTGTGCCGTCCACGTGATATAATGTCCCCTTAGCATAAAAATGACTATAGCCATAAGTTTCGCTGCCGTCAAATTCGGCTTCCAGCCTATCACCATTAGCATAATACAAAATCCCTTTGCCGCAAAAATTACCTTTTGTAAATGCTCCCTCATAAACTTCCCCGTTATACCATGTCATTTTACCTTGTCCAATAGGCTTGCCTCTTTGACTAAACGGAACATTATCAATCGTTGCTCCCTCGTATTTTACTACCTCATTATAGACCGCTTTCCAATCAATTTGGGCATCAACAGTTTTTGGGTCGTATTTTTTGTCGCCGTAATATAAGCCACTTCTCCCATAAAGCCAGTTATCATAATACGTGTCACCAGCTAGATACATTTTGACACTCATAGGATATGGCCTAATTTCCATTGCATAAGTCTTTTTTATTTCTGCCGCCTCATCCACTATGTTTTCCAGCTTATCCTCATGCCGCCTTACCATGCAAGACTCTTTGCCTCTGCATGGGATATGATAGACACAGCCTAAGTTGTTCAAAAAATCATCCGACACAACGCATAAATTTATCTCATTGTCTGTATTATCATTGATATGGCTGGGGTCGTCAAAAACAATTACCGCCGCAATGTTAGGGTAACTCTTTTTAAGCTCTGTCAAGAATAAATCAATCTCTTGTTGTATCTCGGCACTCAAATCTGATATTCTAAAGTCTTTTGATAAATTCATTTTAGTCTAATCCTCCCACATTCACAAATTCTATTGATGCTTGAATGTTTCTTAAATGAACCGCACCAAGTGGTTGAAAGCCTCTACTGAATACAAACCTTAGTGCACCTTGTTGTGTGCTTAGGGCATCAAGCACAAATTCGGCGGATAAATTATGCCAATAATTATAGGCGTGACGAGATGTGGGCATTCTGCGATCACTAACAAGCCTCGTTGCGCCTGCCCCTATCCTATCATACATATTTAATGTTATGCCCGATAGCATTGGGCCACGCGTCCACAAGTTTTGTAGTGTTAGACTTATCCTAATCTGCCTATCCAAATTCCCCCTAATCGCATTTATTACTTCATCAGAAAAAGTAAAATCAAAGTTAGTCGAGCCTGACAAGTTATTGCCCTGCAGCACAACTCCATTCTCGGCAAACACTTCGCTATAATGTTTTAACTCGGATATCTGCCCCCACTGCGCATAAAGTCTTTGGGGGAAATTTGCACCCCAAGGCTCAAGCGACCTGCCCGCGCTATCTAAGTATCTTGCGCCGCCGCTAATATCCGAAAAATACCCTTGCAAAAAATAACCTTGCCTTGTTGTGACTTTTTCCAGCTCCAACTCGGCGATTTGACCAATTTCAAAGCCTGCTGTAAAGTAATCATCTCCGTCTACCAAAACAACGCTAACGGTGGCGGGAGGCGGCTGATTGTCATCCCCGAATAAGTCACAAGCAGACAGAGGAAATATTATAATCAAAGCAAGCAAGCAAATCATTAAAATCTTAAAAGGTCTTTTCTTTTCCAAATTTTTTATCATTTTAGTTTTGCCCTCCGTCAAGCTTTAGCCACAACGCCGGTCTGACACCTATTGTATCATATGTGACATGGTTTCCGCAAGTATGAACTATTCCGTCAGCACCCACATAGACTGCGCTTTTATGCGAATGTGAGCCACGATTTCTTAGCCACCACGAACTTTCCTTTTCGGGAATAAGTGCCTCCATAAATACTTTTGATGCCTTGCCGTTGTCTATTCTTTTCTTATAGGCGTATTCCGTTCTTTGTGCTATTGCGCCGTCTAAAGGTGTTGTTAAGAACCCAACAAACTCACCGTCACAAGTTTTGACACTGCCTTGACCAAAATATTTGCCCACCTCTCTTACACTTAACAAAAACACCCAGTCCGATGTGTCTTTACTTTCTGTCTTGTTGTAGCTAAAATTTCTGCCATTATATGAGCCATTTCTTTGAGTAGGGCTTAGAATAATTTTGCTACGCTCTTTGACACTAAAAGCCTTTGCATAAAAACTAGTTTTGTCCTCATACATAACACTATCATCAAAAATACTTCGTGTGTTGGAGTGATAGCCATTAAGCAACTTTCTAATATCGCTATCCGCCCAGTCAGTTGCAACATATCTATTGTGATATGGGGCAATATCAAGTACCTTTTCGGACAATATAAGCATCTCTCTTTTTCTGTTAGTCTCCAAAACACGCCAAGCAATAGGCAAAATCTCTCCGTTTTCACCTTGCGGATAACGACCGAATTCGACTCCATTTGAGCCTTCTTGTAATGTTATAAATGTATAAAGTTGGTTGTTTGTCATATTTCACATTTTCTATTTTGTATTTCTAGCCAAATCTCCCTCTTTTGTTTGCAAAAAGTAATCTAGCGGATTATCCTTAAATTCCTCAGGAATAGGTTGACTTATTGCGTACTCCATTCTTTTTGCTTGGGTACGGGTTTTGTCATTTTCGGCTATTGGCTTAGGCATAAAGCCCTTGCCATACCCCGCTACTATTCCATCTCTTAGTTTTGGCGTAAGGCTATCTATATTTATAAATACATTGTCCAAATACTTTGTTATGCTCTCTTCTGCATTATCTTGAGAGGGGTTTTCTAGTGTGCCAACAACTACAGCAGATAAGCCTAATTTTTTTGCAATTCTTATGGATTCGGTTTTTTTATTAAATCCATAGGCCTTTTTTAGAACTCTTTGTCCGCCAAGTCCAAACAGAGCAACTGCCAGACTATTTACAGAAATTAAAATATCTAAATAATTTGACTCGCACTCGCCAGTCGTGGCAAATAAAATACGCTTTCCTAATTCTTTCTTTATGCCCAAAACCATACCCCCGGTTAGTTTTCCTGTGCCGTGTTGCTTATCTGTTAGAGAGTAGTAATATGGTGAATGCATGATTAAGTGCATGTCACGATACCAAACATCTCTAGGGTATAATTCCTTTTGCTTTTTAATTTGACTTATATCCTTAATAAATTCATCATTTTGCCACTCTCCCGCTCTTACTAAGATACCGTCTTTTCTATACTCTGCACCTAAGCCGTGTTTTTTGCCGTTTGCAAAACCGCCCCTATAATGCGTACGGGTATTACGGTCACTTAATGCTCCGTCTTTGTCGTTCGGCAAGCCGTTTGTCACATATCCTCGATACACAAACTTGTTTGCAAATTCATAACTGCCCTTGCCGTTTGGAATACCGCCCTCAAATTCACCGTTATACGTTGAGCCGCATTCAAAATATAAAACAGCGAAGAGATAGTCTAAAACGCCATCGCCCGTTGGTTTTCCGTCCTTAAAGCTCCCCTCATACCTTAGCGGAAACATCTCAAATATAGCGGCGTGTTTGCCCTTTGCGTAAGAATAAATACCTTTGCCGTGCGGCTTGCAACCCTTTACTTCGCCCGCATATCTGTCACCGTTTGGATAGATTTTAACTTTCTCTGCAAAAAAACCGTGCTCAAAATCCCCGTACCGGACTTTTGCGCCGCCCTTACTATAAGTTGCGCCCTTGCCGTGGAATTTGCCGTCCGCAAAATCGCCCTCGTACCTTTCGATTTCATTATCACCTACGTATCGATTAAGCTTATAATAATAAACACCCTTGCCGTTTGGTATTCCGTTTGCAAAAGCCCCATCAAACTTACCTCCTTGGTAATACTGCATGACGCCTTTGCCATGCGGCAGACCAAACGCAAAATCGCCTTCGTACTTATAATAATCATGGTAATAAGAGCCCGGCCTTATCGTGTGATAGCTCATTACGCCGTGCCCGTGCGGCTCGCCGCTTACCACATCTCCTTCATACTTATCTCCAATACGATATTCAAAAACACCCTTACCAAACGGCACTCCCTCCCAAAAATCACCTTCATAGGACTTTTTGCCCCAATGATAAAGATTTTGGTCAAAGGAGAGCCTACCGTACTTTATAGTTCCCTTGCCGTGCGGTTTGCCGTTTCTCAGCTCCCCGGTAAACTTATCGCCGTTTTCAAATTCGATTGTTTGTTGGTCTTTATTTTCCATAACTTGATTCCTTATCCTTGTTAAAGCAAGGGTCATTATCGTCAATATCGCCATAATATACATGAGCTGCTTCTCTACAGCCGCCGTCGCAAATGTCAAGGTGCTTGCAACCAACGCACATTTTTGGGATATACTTTTGGCTAACGAATTTTTGCCAATAGTCGTTTTTTATTAAGGTGTCAATTTCATTCCATTTGCACACTCTTATCGGACTGTGATTGCAAGTCTTGATGTAGCCGCTAGGGTCAATTACAAAAAAACCCTTTGCCGCTGCGCACATACTTGATACCTGAATGTGCTTATATTTATCCGGGTTTTTGATTATGCAGTATGGTAATTCTGTACCTACATGGCCGTTTATTCCGGCACGCGACAGCACCTCTTCCGCTATATCCAGCATATCATTGATTTCATCAATTGTCAATAACAACTCTGTATTTTCTAAACCTTTGCCGCCCGGCAAAAAGCGATTAAGCAAAACATAACTTGCACCGCGCAGGATTGGGTGAGAAATATTTTCATACAGTTCATGCAAATTGCGTTTGGACACTGCAATATTTGCAACTGTTTTTATCCCTAAGCTCTCACATTTTTCAAAGAGTGCTAATACACCGGCAATGTTGTCTACCCCTGTGTTTGGGGCAAAGGTTTCTATGCCGGGGACGGATATACTTACTAGCACTTCATGCTTTTTGCAAATTGCTAAAAGCTCATCGCTAACCGCTAGACCATTAGTTACAATTCCTAGAGTGTAGCCTATTTTGTCAGCATGTTTGATTAGCTCTGGCAAATCCTTAAAAAGCGTTGGCTCGCCGCCTGTGAATGTGATGTGTTGTACGCCGAATTTGTATAAGTGTGATATAACTTTTTTCCACTCTGCAGTTGTGAGTTCTTTATCTTTAATTCTCAATTCTCCATTCTCAATTCTCAATTTATCTTCCCATGGGCAACTGCAAAAAAAGCACTTATGATTGCACCTTGCTGTCAGTTCTATTGCAACTGTTTTAGGTAGAGTTATCATTTATCACTCACCTCAATGCCTAAAATATTTTTTAAGATATTAGCAGCAACCTCCCAAGGCTTGCCATCATTCCAAACTCTTGCAGCGGACTGCAAGCTTGGCAATTCAAAATCTACATAAAATGAAACAGTAAAATTATCTTTAAGGTTAGTAAAAAATGATAAGTGTTTTAGCTTGTCGCTGTGGTTATTTTTGCCCCAAATAATCTCCGCCTTTTCATAAGCACCGCCGCACATAAAATCTATTAAGGTTTCCTCTTCGGATTTTTTAGGGATCTCTTTCTTTTCTCTTCTTATTTTAATATCACCCAAAAATTCATAAGGCGCAAAATCCGCACCCCACTCTTTTTTAAGTCTTATTAGCTCGCAAGGGTTTATTCTATATAGACCGCCACTTTGCTTTTCTAGTTCAAAAACAATCTTTGTTTGTATACTTTTATTTTTTAGAGTACGCAAAAATCCGATCGCTTGACTATAATCTTTTTTGTCAAAGTAGTCAAAACCATCTGGATAATATTCTTTACTTACTGCATATTGTTCTTTATAATAACTTACAGTATAATCCTTTTCACTATCAATTTTGACACTTTTCACAAACGGCGGTTTGCCATTTTTGACGCACTCCAAACAGTTAAAATCTATTTTGGCATCATAGCCTAAATCAATAATGCTCTTGGGAATTTCAATCAGTCTATCAAAGCCGCTTGCATCAATATAAAGTTTATCCTTAGGTAAGTTCCAATCCCTAATCCTAGCATTCTCGCCCGCTCCGCCAAAGGCTTTGCCGCAGGTCAAACAAGTATATTTGCTTGGCACTTTATCCCACTCATAATAAGCAGGTTGCGCTCTAGCATAACACATTATCTCTTCGCCTCTAGGAATACCGCCGCTGTAGCCTTGTTCATTGCGCATATTTTTTAGTGCATCTAGTGCTGTGTTGATTTCCGTTCGAGATAGCGTTTCCACTTTGGGGCGAGGTGGTGCTTTTTTTGGTGTAATGCCCGATTTTTCATTAATCAAGCTAAGCTCGTCTAAAATTGCCCGCCTACGCTCGGCTAATTTTTCTTCAAAGCCGCGCGCATCTACATCGACTATATTTTCATTCTGTCTTTCTAGCTCTGCAAGCTCTAATTCAGCTTTTTTTAGCCTCAACTCTTCTATCTCTTTTTTTAGCTTTGCAATAATTTCTTCATGGTTTTTATCCATTACGTTTTTCCTCCAATCTTTACTCCCAAAATGCCCTCTATGGCATCATAGATTTTGTTCCATTCTTCGCCCTCGTGGTCGCCGATGCTGCCCCTTACCTCTTCTAACCAAAACTTTATCTTGCCGCCCACATCAAGATTTTTGTATTCGTCTTGCTCTTTTTTAGAATAATTTATAAGCCATGCTTTTCCTATAATGTTAGTTAAGCAGTCCGTAACCTTATTGTATTGCCAAATTTCAAAGCCTTTTTTAGAGTTTATAGAAGGAGAACTTGTTTTTGCCTGACTATCCTCTTGCATTTTTACATGATACAATACAAGCGGAATATTTTTGTTTTTTACACATTCCGTGCAATTAAAATCCATTTTTGCTTGATAACATAATGCATCTAATTCTCTAAAAATTCTAACGAAAGACCGATAATCCCATTTGTCAATGTACAAAGTTTCTTTGTCATAATCTCTTGAGTGTTTTGCAACAGCTTTTTTGTCCCCAAATTTTTTGCCGCAAGTGGCACAAACAATTTGCATTGGGATTTTATCCCACTCATAATGTGTTGGCATAGATGTCGAATAACACATAGCGTTATGCGTTGGCAATTCGCCGCTATACGGCTCTTCATTTCGCAATTTTTTCAATGCTGCTAGTGCCTCGTTTAACTCATCCCTAGTTAATTTTCTAAGCTTTTTAATCTCGGCATCCTCTCTTTTTTTGCGCATCAACTCTTCTTTTTTTTCATTTTCTATTTTCCAAATATTAAAAGCAATTTTCTTGCCTTCGTCAGTCGCAACAAGTGCGCCGTCGTCTGCCCTAACAATCAAGCCCTTTTCAAGCAGAATTTCAAAATTTTCTAAAGCAATCTGCTCTTGCATTTCTTTGCTAAAACAAGCCTTAATGTGCCACAAAACTTGACTCAAGTCTTTTGCTCCGCCAGATACTGCATCTAACACTTGATACGCATTTTTATTTTTGATGATGTAGTCTTTATTTGTCATGATGATTTACGCTCCTAATTTTGACTGCCTTCTTTGACAAGTTCTTTGCCCTCATCTGTCACCACATAAATATTGGGAATATTATGAAAAGGCTTAATCAGACCTCTCTTAATAAGCTCGTCTATAATCTCTCTTGCTTCGGTTGCCAAGACAGCATTAACTCCTAATCCGGCTTCGATATAAGCCTTAATATCCGAGAAGAATTTTTTACCCTGCGCTACCGCTTCTAGGGCAAGCGCCGCCTTTGGATTCTCAAAAATGTAGTCTTTGCTTGTCATTTTCCTTTTGGCCTCCGTCTGAATTTTTTATAGCCTTGTTTTTCGCCGTAATTAAATAGCAAATTACAATCCTTGCATTTGTTGTGTAGGTCATATTCAGGGTCAACACAGCAGCCGCCAAGCATAATATCGCCGCGCATTGCAGCTTTTTCCATATCCGTACCCGGTGTACCATAGCAAATAGGAATAACCTTGTCGCTAAAGCAAAACGGGCAAACCTTGACATTATCTATTGATAACACCTTTGCTTTAGCCGATATAATTTTATCGCCAGCGTTTTTGTATACATCAAACTCCTCGCCCACCTCAATAAAGCAAAGATGATTTAGCATTATTATTGCTTTTTTGTCTCCAATAGGCATATAAATAATTCCTTGTTCACTAAATGCACGACTAGCAAAAATAGCCTTTTCGTTGTTAATAAATTTGTCTTTTGGTGTTAGTTCCACTTCAAACCAAACACCGCAGTTTTTGGCATTAACATCACTATCGCCGCCCAAAACATTGCCGCGCCTTAATCCGTGCGACTTATCATGATTAACATTAACACCTTTGTTATCTAGTGTTAGATGAACAAAATCGCCCGCTTTTGCCTCTTCTACAACAGTTGTTTTAGGGGTTACTCCCTCTATCGCAATGCCCACAACTTTTATCCAATTAGAATACTCGCTTGCATGGGTATAGCCTAATACCTGAACCCTATTACCAATTTTTACAGCACCTCTTTCTATAGTGCCTGTAACAACCGTTGTATTAGGACGGCCTTTTGGTGCGCCTAATTTTTTTTCACTTGCATCTTTTTCTAGCCAATATGATTTTTGGGCATATTCTCTAACATCTTTTTCGTCCATTTTGTTGCCGTCTATATCAAAAAACTCTACACTCTCTACCGCCATCAAAAAGTCTGAGTGCACTAATTTAGATTTTAATAAAGTGCGCTTATCCTCAATGTCGTTCAACTTTTCTTCTAGAGTCAAACTATATCGCCTTAAAAACCTATCAATGCGGTCACCCTCTTTAGCCTTGTCGTTATTTTCTAATCGTTCTTTTCTTTTAGCAGTTTGCTTTTGCCTGATTTTTTCTAGCTCTTCTTTTTTTGACGGGTCGGCATAATCTAATAACAATTGTTTTTCCTTATAGTCTAACCTAGCAAATTCTGCCTCGGCGCTAAATTTATTTTCTGCAATGCGCGTGTAATATCTATCGTTGTCCGTATCGTGCATCATGCGCCCATAATTAGCACTCTCAATACTCTTTGCCGCCTCTACTGCTTCAATCGGCAATCCAGCCTTAATTAGCTGACTATCATAAGTATAATACAAACTACTGCTACTAATTACATCCCTTAATAACGCCGCAATTTTTGCATTTTCACTATTACATAATGCGGCTATTGCAATAATTTCCCTTATCCTATCTTCTGTGCTAGTACCTCCGTCCTTATCGTATTTGTCATATTTTTCTCTTAATGCGCGCGTCATAATAGCACGGGCTAAACCATAGCTAGTGTATTCATAGTCATGCTTGCAATCCTTGTCTGTCGCTTGAAACCATTTGATTGTATCAGCCGTTGCAAGTTTTTCTATCCTTTCGAAAAAGTTTTTGCCAAGCATCAAAACCATAACCTGCGCTCTGCCTTTATATTTTTTATGGTTTTCAATCGCCCTTTCTTTCTCTGATATAGGAAACCGATAAATATCGCTGTTGTGGCACATATCGGCTAATTTGACCTCTATTGCCAAATCACTTGTATGAATCCTTTTATAATAATCTAATTCATCCTCGCCATCTCTTTTTGTTAGGCAATCTACTGCCGCTATTACTTCATCAGATATGCCCTTTTCTTTTAGGTCACTAAGCGTAAAATTGCTATCCTCTATAACATCATGGAGTAGTGCGGCAATTTTTGCCTTGTCATTCTTGACTAATCTAGCAACAATTTTAGCATGCCAAATATATGGGTGGCCTTGCTTGTCTACTTGATTTTTGTGTGCAAGTGTAGTAATTTCTAAAGCAGTTTCAAATTCTATCTTATGCGGAGTGCGTCTTGATTTTCTTAATTCTTCTCTTTCATATTCTTGGCTATCACGCGCTGCTTGCTCTTCATCTCTCTTGACTTGGTCTAAGCGACTTTTTCTAATCATAGCAATGTCTACTATCGCTTTTTGCAAAAAATCTTTGTGCGCCCTCAATTGACTTTCATTGAGTTTAATCTTTTTTTGTCCGTCAAAAGCAGCACTCCCATATTTGCCTTGATACTTGCACTTTTCTAAATCAATCTCGCCGCCGCTTGCCTCTAAATCTGCAATTTCTTTAGTAATGCGTGCAGTACGAACATCATACTCTTCTTCTAGCCGTTTTTTGTCCGAGTAATTAAACCTATAGCAATATTCATTTATACACTTGTCGCAAGCATTATTGATAACAGACTTATCCAATAACCGCTCGCCCTTAACACTTGGAGTAAACACATAGCGCCAAACATCATTAACCCAATCTTTTGGGCGATATTTTTCTGGGCGGTCATAAATAGTTTCTAATATCAAATGCGGCTCTGGCTCTTCAGTATAAGTTGCAGTCATTGTGCCATAAGCACTTAATCCGTCACAATACTCCTTGCTCCATTTATACTTGCCTGTATGAAAACTTTTGCCCTCATGAACAATCTCATAAGTGTCCCTATAATCCACATCAGTGTGAACAAAAACCTTAATGCCATTATCATTATAAAACGGCCTTTTTTCTTTTTTAGGCTCACTTAAAAGCTCACTGCCAACAGTCATTTCTTTGCTGACAGTTTCAACTCGCATAGTCTTAATCGCAGACTCAAGCTTTTTATCATTTTTCTTTTCTCTTGCCATAATTCTGTTATCCTCTTTTTTTGTAGTCCTCTTGGATTTCTCTTTTCCAATCACGCTCCATTTTGACTTTTTTGCTGCTTCTAAAGCTTGCAACTTGCTCTGCCATAACCTTGTAATTAAGTTCCACACCCTCGCTATCGCATAGGAATTCTACAGCGTTTTCTTCTCGTATCCCTAAGTCCCTTGCCGTACCTATTGCATCAATATTAGCACCTAGAAACAAAAACTCCCAAGAATATTTGTCTGTCTGATGCTGAATCATTTCTTTGATTTTGGCGGCGGAGTATTCTCTTGATGCATTCTCGTGTCCGTCTGTAGTAATGACAAATAGCACTTTTTTAGGGCGGTCTTTTTCTTTTGCTGCTTCCAATCTTTTGCCAATGTCTACAATAGTTTTGCCAATTGCATCTAATAGCGCCGTTGTGCCACGCGCAAAATATTCTTTATCCGTTAGCAGCTCTACCTTTTTAATGTCTACTCTATCATGCAAGATGTCATACTTATCATCAAATAACACTGTTGTTAGATTAGCCTCGCCGCTTTCCTCTTGCTGTTTTGTCACAAAGCTATTATAGCCGCCGACTGTATCTTTTTCTAAGCCGCCCATGCTTCCCGATCGGTCTAAGATAAAGACTAGTTCTGTTAAATTGTTGTTCATAAATGTGTTCTCCTTATTATGCTTGCTCTTTTTAGCAAGTCATGATATGAGTATAACACACTCTATATAACCAATAGGTCGCATGGCAAGCGACATTTATATAGCCAGCACCCCCTGTCCAAATGCATCTAATGCAGAATTAATCTCCATAATATCAAAGATTTTATTCTCCACAAAATACCTAATAACCAAATCAAATTTGCTGCTAAAAGATAGAGTAAATCCAGCCTTGCCGATTAAATCTAACATATCATCTAATTCCAAATTAAGCGCAACGGCTAACGCAATGGCGGTATTTTTGGACGGCTTATAATCGCTGTCGCTCCTAATCTTAGAAAACAGCCGCCTGTCTATAAAAGCCTTTTTATAGATGTCGCTGTCACTTGCACCCTTTTGGTCAATTAGTCTTAACACACTTTGCGAAAAAGTTTCTTGTCGCTCTTTTATAAGGCTTTCTAAGCTGCGAGTTTCCACTCTTTCTGTTGATAGTCTTAGACCTGACTCTTCTAGTTCTCTTTCAAAAACTATCTCTTCTCGCTGCTCTCTTTTTACTTTTTCTTTCTTAAAGCGTGGTGCCGCTTTCTCTTTTTTAACCCCTTCATATTCAAATGCTTCTTCTCTATCTTCTAATATTTCAAACCGCTCTGCGCTCTTGCAAGATTCAAATGCATCAAAATCTGTAAAAGAAAAATCCAATGCATCATCAGAAATATATTTGTCGTCAATATATTTTTCTAATTCTCCTAACCTATCTTGGCTTATCTTAACTTGCGTGTCACCTTTATCTGTTCTGTTATTTGCTGCAATAATCTCTTTTAGACGTACCTCGGGATTTATCCACCTTTTATCACTCTTTTGTTTTTTGTGATGCATAGCGTTTTGAGGACATAAATTAAGACAAGCAAAGCAACCCTCGCACTTATTGCTAAAAATAATTTTATCTTCTGTACAAATATTGCCTACAGGGCATACTTTAGCACACACTCCGCATTTGTTGCATTTGTCACTGGCTTTATATTTAAGCGGATATTTTATATAAGTTTTGTTCCTAAAAAACATACTGCCAATCATTCTTGACAACACCGCCGCCTTAGGCTTTTTATGTTTGCGGCTGTTAATATCCTTGGCAATGCTAGCTAAGCTTTCTTCCACCATTAATTTAGGTAGTTTTTTCATTTGTTTGCCAATTTCAAAAAAAGGTAAAAAGTTATCCAGCATTTTTATGTCGGCACAATAGTCAAATTTATATCCATTCTTTACCGCCGACTTTTGAGCGTGCTTTAATGCACCGCCCGGCATACCGCCGCTTGTCGCAACTACAAAAGTATAATCAGCTTCCAATTTAACTTTGGACAAAAACCGCCGCACAATGTTAGGCATAGTCCAAAAATACACAGGAAAAACTACGCCTATCACATCATCTTTATAATGCGTGCTTTGATTATCAATCACTTGCGGAATTGATACTAACTTAGCGTCCTTGCCGCCAATTTTTTTGGCAACCGCAAGTGAGTTGCCCGTTCCTGTAAAATAAAATATTGTCATACTTAGTTGTTCCTTTTCGCTAATATTTTAGCATTACCTCCAACTCTACCGCAATCTCCCGACTTGGGATTCTCATTATACTTTCATCATCAAAGCCTGCGCCTAGTACATTTATGCCGCCGTACCAAACGATGCTGCTGTCTATTATGGCATATTTTTGATGCAGTTTGTTGTGGATTCTTACTTTTATGTTAGTAGCTTTTAATAACTCTATTAACCTTGATACTTTATCCGCCGTTTTTTCAGATGGCTTTTTAGTGTGGATTTCTATTGTTATGTCAGTCAAATCTGCCACAGCGTCCAAAAACATTCTTACACTTTTTTCGTGCAAGTATGGGCTAGATATTGTTATGGTTTTTTTAGTACCTGCAATATCGTTATAAAAAGCGGCTGCAAAATTGGTCTCGTCATAAATTGCGCCGCCGTCCTCGCCGCCTAATGCACGCGTTAGATATCCTAACGCTGCGTAGCCTTTTAAGCGGCTATGGTACATTTTTTCCAAAACGCGACTTCTAATATCTGCATAATCATAAACAAGCACCTCTTTCTTGCCCTCATAATTACGGTGTAACCTGCCGACATATTGCTCTAATGTGCCTCGCCATGATATTGGTGCTGCTAAAAATAGTGTATCCAAACGCGGTTCATCAAAGCCTTCGCCGATATATTTACCCGTTGCAACAATTACTAGCGGCTCAACTGGTGCAATTGTTTTTAGTCTTTCCAATTCTGTTTTTTTGTCTTTTGTAGCCGCGCCGCCAATTAGCACAACTACATTATCGCAATGAGGCTCTAGGCTCTTTGCTAGCAAGTGTACATGGTCTTTACGGTTACATAAAATTATTGGTGTGTGGCCTTGTTTGTAAGCTGCCACTACATCTTTAACTATTAACTCGTTTCTAAAAGCATTGTTAGATAGTTCTGCATAGATTTTGTTTATATCGTCATCTTCTCCATGACTAAATTTCGTAAAGCGCGGAATTGCATAGTGTTCAAAATTGCGGCTCTTCTTTTCGGATTTATTGTCTGCAATATACCTGATAACGCCGCACTGCATAGTAATTATTGGGTCGTGCCCGTCTTGTCGCTTTGGTGTGGCGGTTAGCCCATAAACATGTTTTGCATTTATCGCCTTTAGTACCTTTTCAAAGCTAAACGCTGACACATGATGACATTCGTCCACCAGCAGCAATCCGTAGTTTTTGACAAAATCTCTCGCCTTGCCGTCTGCGCCTTTTTCTATGCAAGATTGCAATAGAGCTATATCTATAATGCCTGTTGGGTTGTTTTTAGTAGCGCCAACTTGACCGATTAATGTTGGCTGTTTTTTAGATTTTCGCTTTTTGGTGTCGCTAGTTTCATCGCTAGGTAATTCCATATTTATTTGCAAAAACTGCTCTAGGCGTTCTTTCCATTGAGTAGCCAGCTGTGCCCTATGCACTAAAATTAAAGTATTAGTCTTTAATTGTGATATTAAATTTATGCCAACTACTGTTTTGCCAAAGGCGGTCGTTGCCGACAAAACTCCATTGTCGTGCTTTAATAACTCGCCTACTGCCTCTTGTTGATTATCTCTTAATGTGCCTAAAAACTCTACATCTATAGGTGTGCCCTCATTCCGTTTGTCTTCAATAATTATTTTACATGGCGCTAGCAATGTCTTTATATCCTCTAATAAGCCCCTTGGCAAATGAATGTATTGGTCGCTATCTTCTGCACAAGATATAATTCTAGCTTTGTCATAAGTGCTTAATCGCATAGCCTGCGCTTTGAAAAATTCAGGATTTTTGAATGCTGCTAGTCGTTTAATTTTGTGCAGCAGCTTGTTGCTTAAGCCATCTTTTTCTACATATAACATATCTGCCAGCACGATTTTTACACTTGCTGGGTAATCGTCTTTAGAGAGTTTCGTCTCTTGTGGCGCTTCCCACGGCTTTGCAGAGTCATCTTTTTCTAATTCGTCCTCTGGAATAGCTGTAATTATGCGGCTAATATCTGCACCGCTAAGTTTTTTAATTTTAGCCAAATATGCCCATTGATCAATGTATGGCACAAAGTTTTCGTCTACGAATACGGTTTTTCCATCCTTTCTAACATCGCCTTGAAGTGGCAATGCTATAAGGTTGCCAAAGCCACCTTTTGGCATTATATCTTGGTTTGGAAACAGCCTATCGTAAGAAGTAAATTTTATCTCGTGACGCAGCTGCATAGCGTATGTTAGCAGCTTAATTCCAAACCGCCTAGCACGCTTAGCTGAAATCTTGTCTTCAAAAAAGAACCATGCGTGTGCGCCGTTGCCACTTCTAGACACCTCTATATGCGTATCCAACCCTAATGTCTTACACCCATCTCTAAACGCCTCAACATCTTTTTGCCAATTCCCCCCATCAAAATCTATCGCTAAAAAATAGCACTCATCACCCTCTAGCAATGCATAAGCGCCCATTATCTTTTTGCCAGACAGATGGTTATGAATAACCTCATCTGTTACTACTAATAATTTTCTGCTGTTGCAAACCGCACATTTAACCTTTGGCTTATTGCACCCATGCCGCCATTCGTTGCCACAAGCGGGAGCATAACCTAACTTGCTGCCGCCCTTTTTCTTATCTAAATAACCCTTAGCATAAACATCCTCTCTGCCCCTAAACAACGATATAAACAAAGCAATCTTTTCTTCAGGACTAGCAAATTTATCAAATCCTTGCACTAGCCCACTTTCAGCTACTTGCGCGTTTTCTATTACTCTAGTTTCCTCCGCTGCTTCTTGGCTACTAACATTCTTATCTGCAATAGAACTCTTAAGCAAAGACATAACTGCACTCACCACATCAAGAGGCGCAATCTCACTAGCTAGCTTTTCAATTTTTTCAAGAATATCTTTACTCAAGCCTACTGCCCCCTCTTGCAAATTCTATGTCGGGCAGAATTATTTTTACTTCGTTTTCCATCTCTTTGCCTTGCCAAAATATTATGTGGCGTATCATTGCCCCAGTCATTGTGTAGCCCTTTGCTTTGAGCGACTCTAGTTTGTCTATAAATCTAACTTTGCCTTCCTTTTTACCTGAAAACTTTACAACTAATTTGTCATTAGAAAATAGTCCGTCTTCTCTAATGGTAAGCTCGTCGCCTGCTATTAGCGAATTGATTTCCTTCTGCCTAAATGCAAAATAACCTAGCTGCACATCCTCGTGCCCTAGTTGCAACGTTATATTATTAGGCTGGTCGTATTTATTGTTGTCAGTAAATCTTTGCAAACCATCTACTGTGATTTTATCAAAATATGTGCCGTTGTATAGAATATATAAATTTTGCTTTGCGCGTGTTAGTGCCACATATATAGCCCTTTTTGTCTCATCATTCATTTTAGGAAATGTACTTAGTGCTAGCACTACATTATCAAATTCTCTGCCTTTAGTTTGATGAATAGTAGACACTAGCACCACGCCTTCGCTATCAGAGACAAAATCCTCTAACTTAGACTCTCTAACGAACTGCCTAAAATCGCTTTTGTATTTGGTCTTGTTATTGGTTTCTTCAAAGTCTCTAATTAGTTTTAGAACACCGCGCAAGTTAACGCTTTGGTCATATTTTTTATTAAGATTGTGTTTTGCCCGTCGCCACACCTCGTCATGTATTGCATAAGCCTCGTCGCTTTTGTCAACATCTGCAATAAAATCTCTTAGCTCTACAAGATTAAATAAATTAAAATCGTTAGTTGATTGAATTTGTCTTGCTGCTATTCCATTCTTATTTAGTAGCCCAACAATATTAAGTGCTTCATCATTTGTTCTGACAACAACGCATGTTGTGCCAACAGGTTTTACATCAAGCACCAAATTTGCAGCGGGCACGGCAATATTATCTGCTGCTAACTTGCAAACGCTAATAATGCCATCCTCTTTACTTTTTGGCATAATTGGCAGCTGTTTTAGTCTTTTAGAAATGCATATAGCATATTGATTAGAAAACTCTACGAGGTTGGCGCGACTACGATAATTATCTAATAACTCATATAGTTTCGAGTTTGGCTCGTTTAACAATGATATAAGGTGCGCTGAGCTTGAGCCTCTAAATTCATAAATATTTTGGTCATCATCGCCTACTGCAATTACACGCAAATGGTCGTTTTTTTCCATTAGAGTTTTTACAAACGAATACTCTATAGCACTCATATCTTGCGCCTCGTCTATTACTAGCACTGTTTTAGTAAGTCTTGTTAAATCAACCTCACCTGCATTGATTTTTTCTACTGTGCGTTCTACTATTTTATCAGACTTTTCCAAATCGCCCACCTTGCCTAATAGGTCAAAGCAATAAGAATGGAATGTAGTTATAGTTATAAAATTAGTAGCATTGCCAATTAGTCCCATAAGCCTACGCTTAAATTCTGTAGCGGATGCACGCGAAAAAGTAAGCATTAGCATTTGTTCGTGCTTAACATCTTCCATCATATATAACGAAGCTAATTTGTGCGTCAATAGTTTTGTTTTGCCACTGCCAGGCCCCGCCGCTACTACTATGTTATCTGTCTCGTGGTCTTTAATAATATTTAGCTGCGCCACCGATAACTCACCAAATAGCTGCTTGAATTTTTTAGGAGTAATATTGCGACTAATTTCTTCTTTTCTGCCTCTAAAATATTTATGCAAAAACATATCATAGTTCATTACAAAATAATCATCTACAAACTCCATAGCCTCTTTATAATCTCTAATCATGCGATTAGCATATTCGCCAACAATATGGATTTGTTGACGCTTGTTTTGATAATACTCTTCTAGCTTGGTATAGTGTTCTTTTTTGTAGCGCGCTGCGTTATCTTTTTCTAGCCGCTCTAAGCGCATAGCGTTATAAATAACTAAAAAGCCGCCCTCTATTTTCATAGCACCTATTTTTAATAAATAATATAACGCGTCCTCTATCTCGTCTGTGCCTGCTTGCTCATTAAACAAATTATGATCAAATTCATTTTTAAGCTCTAGCACAGAAAATCCAACTACAGCCTCTTCTTCTGCTTTGCCGCTTAGCGCCACCTTTGAATAAAGATGATCAATAATTGTATCTGCTATGCGGCAACGTTTATTACATTTTGCGCGCATTTCTGAGCTAGGGAAATATGGCTTTAGTGTAACAAAATTCTTATGAGCCTCTTTAGTGCGCTTTATTAGCCTTTTGATTGCAAAATAATTGAGAATTGCATTTAGCTGATTGATAGAAGCATCAGGATATTTAGCCTCTAGTGCCTCGTTCATTTCTTTTATGTTATAAGTTTTTTCGTTATCGTCAATATAATCGCACAAAAAATTTTCTATATCCTTATGTGTTTGTAATATTTTTTTAGATCGATTTGTTTTTTCGCCCTTTTTGATATAAGCTACCAAATCTTTAGCATCTGCTAAAATTTTCTCTTCTCTTAATAACCCAATTACCCTTATTACATCTTCCTTTACAATTCCTAATCTATCAGACATATAATCTATTCTAGCCTCGCCCTCGTCTTCTTTGCCCCTTGCTTTACTTCTAGCCGAAATTAGTGTGCCAATAATTCTAATAGCTGCCGCACGCGTAGAATCATCAAATCTTGGGGAGCTGTCTATTTTTGTTCTAGCTTCCTCCATATTTTTGACCAAAATACTATCGGCAAAAATTCTAGGCATATTTTGTCCGCGCTTAATAAAGCCTGCTTGCTCTAGTGCGTTTATAGCTGTTTTGATTCTAGTTTCCATATCATGAACAGAATCATCCCAACCTGATTTTCTTGCTATTTCTAGTGCTGATTGCGATATATTAGCCCGCTGCTTAGTTAATTCCTTTAGCGCTTTCCAAACTTGTCCAATCTCTTTTTGAGAAACCTTTGTTTGGTTAAGCATATTAAAATGTTTGTTTAAGTCCTCGTCATTAAATAGCACAAAGCAGTCCGCTTCTATGTCCTCGTTCCGTCCAGCTCTACCAGCTTCTTGAACATAGTTTTCTAAGCTGTCAGAAATATCATAATGAATAACCATGCCAACATCGCTTTTGTCAACACCCATACCAAAAGCAGTAGTTGCAACAATTATCCCAACCTCGCCTTTCATAAATGCATCTTGATTAGCCATGCGGTCATTTTTATCCATTTGCCCGTGATATGCTAAGCTTGGATATCCGTCCTCTGTAAGTTTAGCCGCTAGTTGCTGCGTGCGTTTTGTGCGCGAAACATAGACAATGGTCGGGCAATAATTATCCATTATAAGCTGGCGCAATTTTAGATATTTTTCGTCGCTACTTTCTTCGTTAAAAATATGATAGCTAAGATTGCTTCTTGATGCACTTGCCCTAAACACCTCTAACTCTAGTGATAATTTGTCCTTAAAATAATCCTTGATATCTGCTATTACTTTTTGCTTTGCAGTTGCCGTAAAACACGAAACTGGTATGTTTTGTGGCATATCCTTTTTCTCCTGCAAACTACGAATAAAGTCTCCGATATACAAATAATCAACTCTAAAATCCTGCCCCCAACTAGAAAAACAATGTGCCTCGTCAATGACAAATCTTACTACATTGCGCTTTAACAATAGCCCCTCTATTGATTTGCTTCTAAGCGATTCTGGCGATATATATAATATGCTGCAAGAACCATCACCCACCCCTTCAAACGCTTTAGCGCGCTCTATGGGGTCTAGCGAGCCGTTAATAGTAACTGCGTCTGTTATGTTGCGGTTTTCCAGCGTGTCTACTTGGTCTTTCATTAGCGACTGCAATGGCGATATAATTACTGTTAAACCCTTTTCGTTTACACCTGACATAAGCGCTGGCAGCTGAAATGTAAGCGACTTGCCGCCACCTGTTGGAAAGACAGCCAGCAAAGATTTTCCGCTAACTGCTGCCCTTGCGGCTGATTGTTGTAGTGGCATTCCATCATAGCTTCTAAAGCTAGGGTGGCCAAAATATTTTTGCAGCGCCTTAATTTCGTCTAGGCTTTCATTGCAATATTCACACGATGGGCATTTTCTGTTGCGCAAAAAATGCAATATATTTTCTACCCTTGGATAGTTTTTAAGCACCCATGGCGGAGTTATAAAATCATATTTTATAAAATTGACCTGCGCTAAGGCATATGCTAGTTCTATTGGATACTTTTTGATTATCTCTAATAGTGGCGCATTGGTACAAATTTTGCCATAAAAATACTCTTGTATTTTTGTTTGAATTTTATCTGAGTTGCCGCAAAACCCTAGCGCTCTAAAAAAATCCTTAAATTCTATCGTTTGACCCAATAGCAAATAGTATATCTCTTGCAAGCTGTTATCCAAAACCCTAAATGCCGCAACTTCCTCATGAAACAAGTCTCTTGCTTTTTTGGCATCGCTTAAGGGGTTATTTAATTCGTCCTCACTTAGCTTTTCTTCTTTAGACAAATGATGATAAGGTTTTATCGGAAACATTAGTGGCGACAATAATAATGTATCTATAAAATACTCTATGCCGCTACTTACCAAGTTATCTTCTATATATTTTAGGTCGTGCTTGAATATATTATGCCCGCAAGCATATTTAGAGCCTCGCAAAAAGTCACCAAAGCTAGCCAACGAGTTTGAATGAAACTCTTTGCCATTATCAGTGACTGCGCCCAAATCTAAAACCTCTCTGCTGCTAGGTTCTATCTCGGCATCTATAAATACAATTGCGTTTTTTTTCAATAATTTATCCTCTTGTTATATACCTTTGTTTTTTACTTTTAGGTGTGTTGGGCAAGGTTAATGCTAATTTACCTTTTTCTATTAATGGCGCTATATAAGTTTTAACTACATAGTATTGCGTATTTTCAAAAAACTTGGCTATCTCGCCTCTTGTGCGCGGAGTTTTACAATATTCTAATAATCGCTCCTCACCATTACCATGAGTTGGCTCTACTGCAATAACAGGCTTGCCACTAATCGCTACATTTGATTCACCATTAAAAAATGTTACGACTAAATCGCCTCTAGAGTTTTTGAATATTGGGTCTGGCAGATTAGCCTCTTCAAATTCGCGCCTTATTGTTGGTATTCCGCTAAATCTGTTCTCGGCTGTGCCTAGAATCTCTAAAATTGACGCTAAGCAAGAGTTTCGAGTATCTGGCCTACCTTTGCCTAATGTTTCCGCTGTTAAACGCCCGAACAGTCCTCCGGGGCTTGATACTTCCATTCTATCATAAAATAAAGTAATCTGAATAGGAATACCCTCTGCTCTAAAACTTATATCCCTATGCATAAGTGCGTTTAATATAACTTCACGCACAGAATTAAGCGGATATTCTTCTTTGTCTTTTCGCTTACCATTTTCTATAATGGTTTTAACACGCATATTGCGCCCAACAAAAATAACAGCCTCATTCAGCATTTCGTCAATAGTGCCGCAAAATCTTTTGTTTGCAATAAAGCGTTCACCATCACTGCCTGTCTCGCCAATGCTATAGCCCGGCACTACAGTTGCTGTTATAGAAAACTGTGGGATATGCCCTTGCGGATATTTGCCTACTGTTAATAACCCCGTCAGTGTTGGTTTACCATCTTTAGCAATTCCTAAGCGCTCTAAAATTTCTGCATTGTCTAATTTAGCAAATTGCGGTCTATCTGCTTTTGCTTTAATAAGTAGTAGCGCCACCTTATCGTCATCAAGGTCGCTTAAATTTGAGTTGTCTATTATCCTAATATCCTCTTGTATTCTGCGTTTGTATGCATCTATCAAATAGACCTCATACTCGGTCATAGGCTCGTCCGATTCGCCTACTCTAACAAAAGAGCCCTTTATCCTGCCTGCGCCCATATAAAACACGGGTCTATCTACAAACTCTACACTAGGAATTTCTGCCGCAACAACACTTTTGCCATCTATATCAATAGTAGTGATATTAGCTCTGACATGAGGCGTCATTTGCTTGCATTGCTCAGATACCCTATGCGTCAAGTCTTGCGGATCATATACCCCCACAAGTTCAAAACCTTTGTTTTCGTCAATGCCAAATAAAATAACACCACCGTCATCTTGATTAGAAAACGACGACAGAGTATTATACAGCTTTTCGGGCGTACCCTTAGCTGCTGCCTTAACCTCAATTGCTCTGGTTTCGCATTTTAATTTGCAAACCTTTTCTACCAATGCTTTTAATTCTACAGAATCCATATAATTACCTCACAAGAAGATGATTATATTATACCATACTCAAATCCCATTTGAAAAGCATTTTGAATACACTTTTTCAATTTAAGCAAAATTTCTGCAAACTTTTAGCAAAGTAATTTGTGTGCATCAAATGTTACGGCAACTGATAAAATCCATGTTTCTACTTGGTCGAACCAAATTGTCTGTGGACTCCTGTCTATGGACAACTGTCTATGGACAACGAAAAGTCGTAGTATTTTGGGGTGTGACAACTGTCTATGCACTCCAAAAAGTCTACACCAAGCCTCTTTTTTCTTCGTATAGGTGCGGACTTAAACCTTTTAAGGCACTGCCATAGGTGTGGTTATAGTTGATAAAACAGAGTATTGTTGTTTTCTTGTATACTTTCAAGCAACCTTATAGCATCTTCCGAACCATTCCACACCCATAGTCCGTCTTGACCTTTCCATTGCCAAGACGGCGATGGCGAAGAATTAAGATACATAACATTGTAGCTATTAGTTGCTTTCTCTAAACAATCATAATGCCATAAGTTAAACCATTGTGAAAACTTAGATGCCGCGAGATGCTTGGTAATACTATCAACATTTCCATCAGAAATTATTCTTGTAGAAAGATGTATTGTATATCCCTCTGCTCTAAACGCATCACTAAATTGACTAAAGGCTGGGTGGGCATTTTCAAACCAGTAATCTTCAAAATTGTCACCACACGCAGTAAGCGCTATGGGCATAACCATTGCCATAAGTAAAACTAAAATTAAAGTTTTTTTGAAACAATTTTTCATATATTTTAGTATACACAAAAATTATTCTTGTGTCAACAAAAATTATAGACAATTTATCAAGATAGACTTTTTGGAGTAACACCCTATCAGCCTAAAACGCCCTTTTTCAGCCCTAAAAAACCTCTTGCATCACAAAACCTTTCTGCGTTTCAAAACTCAAAAACACGTACTTCCATTTGTCTACATAGTGGTTACAGGGTTCGGCAAATGCTACCATATAGCGACAGGATAACAAATAAAAATGCCCCCATTTATCAACCTTTCGGTACGACAAATGGGAGCTGTTATATGGCGCCTCAGGTAGGATTTGAACCTACGACATTTCGGTTAACAGCCGAACGCTCTAACCCCTGAGCCACTGAGGCACAGGGGTTAGTATACTATATCTAAAATAATATTGCAACAATTTTAATGCTATTTTTAAAAAATTATTTTACTTTTAGCAATTTTTTACATTTTAAAAATTAAGTCTCTAATTTGTAGGTGTCTCTAATTTGTAGGCACTGTTTCAAAAATCACTGCTATTTCTTTTAAAGTATCTACAATATTCAGTTTTTGCGGGCACATTTTTTCACATTTTTTACATCCGTTACATTCACTTGCCCTTGTGTGGTTATTTGTTAGATTATTATAATATCTTCCTGGCAAGATACTTTTGGGGCTTTTTTTTATTTCATTATATAATTGAAAATAATTGGTTATAGGAATATTTTTTGGGCAGTCCTTGATACAATATGCACAATATGTGCAAGCAATAGCAGTATTTTTGGCTATAATTTTGACAACTTGATCAATTACTCCTCTCTCTTCTTGTGTTAAAGGCTTAAAATTATCTATCGTTTTTATGTTGTCATTTAACTGCTGTAAATCACTCATTCCTGAAAGGGTCATTATTATACCCTCTAAATCAACTGCATATCTTATTGCCCAAGATGCTATTGATACATCTGGATTAGTATCCTTTAATAATTTAATCGCCTCATTAGGCAAATTAACTAAAGTACCGCCTTTAACTGGCTCCATAGCCATAACAGGAATTTGATATTTTATTGCAATCTCATAGCATTTTTTAGATGCGATATTTGGATTTAGCCAGTCTGCATAATTGATTTGCAACATAACAAAATCTGGCATAGGATTATTAGATTTTTTTTGGTCTGATAGAATTTCTTCTAATAATTGGGGGCTGTCATGAAAAGAAAAGCCAAAATTTTTTATTTTTCCTTGTTTTTTTAATTCATATCCAAATGAAAAAAGATCAAATTCTTTTACTTTTTTATATAAGTCAGTATCAAGCGCATGCAAAAGATAATAATCAAAAAAATCTACACCGCAGCGATTTAGCTGTTTATTAAATAAAGATTGCGGGTCTTCTTTTTCTTTAATATGCCAAATAGACAGTTTTGTAGCAAGCTTGAAAGCATCTCTTTTATGACGATCTACTATGGCTTTTTTAACCATTTCTTCTGATTTACCCGCATGATATACAAAAGCTGTATCAAAATAATTAAAGCCCTCTTTTATGTAAATATCTACCATTTGATTAATAGTTTCATAATCAAAACTAGCAGCATCATCTGGGTTTAAAAGCGGCATTCTCATTAGCCCGAAACCTAGTTTTTTCATTTAAGAATTACTCCTCTGTTTTAATATTCATCTGTGACAACAACTTGCCTTTAATCTTGTCAAACTCTTCTTGATTTATAATATTTTGTTCAAGAAGAGTGCTAAATTTTAAAATTTCATCTGCAACAGAATTTGTTTTTTGCAATGAACTTATATCCACTTTAGAATTATCATCTATCACCTTATCATCAGAAAATCCTCTTAGTGCCCCAAGTGCAGCATTAACTGCTTTATATACTCTTTTACCTCTTTTTCTGAATTTTCTTAGAGAAAATGTCAAATTAATTGTATTAAAAATAAGATTGCATCTTATAACCTCTTTATTAAAATTAATACTTCTTATTGCACTTAATTCAATAGATTTTGTATCAGTCTTAAATGAAAAAAACTTTTTTTGTGCAAAAATAAGTCTATTGCTAGTTAATGCAAAAGCATACCTTGACCTAATTCGCCATACCCTTTTATGATCCAATGTGCCTGAAAAAGCTACTAATGCCTCTTCACCTGCATACAGCGTTCTTTCAATCAATTTAAAAGACTTTTTTGTAAACCAGCGGTTTCCAAATCTGTGATTTTTATTATATTGCATCATTTCTTTTCTTGTTCTCATTTTTTTATCCTACCATTTTTTGTATTTTTAGTCAAGTGATTTTTTGACCTTGGCAGCCTATTAATCAAATCTTCTCTTTTTGCCAACTTTAAAGCCTTTATAATTATTTCCCTATTTTCAGGTTTTCTATACTGCAATAGCGCACGCTGCATTTGCTTTTGCTCATATGTTTTTGCTACATATAATTTTTGTCCGTCCCGCGGGTCAAACTCACAATAATACATAGTAGTAGATAATGTAGAGGGCGTTGGATAAAAGTCTTGAACTTGAAGCGGCATATATTTTATATCCATAAGATATTCTGTTAAAGCAACTGCTTCTTTTAAACCACATCCTGGGTGAGATGAAATAAAATAAGGGACTAAATACTGAGGTAATTTTGCTTTTTGTGTGGCTTTATCAAATTCTTGTGCAAATTTTTTATAAACAGCAGCCTTAGGTTTATTCATTAATTTTAGCACTTTATCGCTTGTATGCTCTGGAGCAACTTTTAATTGCCCTGACACATGATGTATAGCAATTTCATCAAGAATAGTCTTGTCACTATCTGCTAATAAATAATCAAATCTTAATCCGCTTCTGATAAATACTTTTTTAACACCTTTCATAGTGCGCACTTTTTTTAATAGCGTCATATATGGTTTATGATTAACTTTTAATTGCTTGCATTCTATGCAATTATCTTTTTTGCATGAATTAATATTTTTGCAAGCCTCTGCATGATAAAAGTTAGCACTTGGTCCGCCTATATCATGTATAAAACCTTTAAATCCATCTAGTTTACTAATCTTTTCAACTTCATTTAATATGCTATTTTCACTTCTTGAGCAAATTAGTTTGCCTTGGTGAAAAGCTAGGGCACAAAATGAACAGTTTCCAAAACAGCCCCTATGAGCAGTGACAGAAAATTTAACTTCTTCAATAGCAGGAATATGCACATACTTTGGATGGAATGTTCGCATAAATGGCAAAGCATATACACTATCTAAAAGATTTTGAGAAGGAGGCAGTGACGGAGGATTTATGATTGCAAATTTATCATTTTCTTGTTTTTGAATAAAACCCTTATTATAATTTTGATATACATCTAAAAATGTTTTTGCATATAATGTTTTATCTTTTGAAATTTTATCATGAGACGATATGCTGATATAATTATTATTATTTTCTATAGGCTTGTCTGATAAATATGCTGTACCTAAAATATTTTTAACTTTATTTAATGGAATATTTTTATGTGCATATTTGCATATATCCAATAATGGCATTTCTCCCATACCATATACTATTAAATCTACACATGAAGTATACAAAATTGAGTGACGCACACTGTCTGACCAATAATCATAATGAGATAATCTTCTTAAAGATGCTTCTACTCCGCCTGCAATAATAGGAATTGACGGGAAAATTTTTTTTAAATTTTTTGAATAAACATCAACTACTCTATCTGGTCTTTTTCCAGCTTTTCCGCCCTCACTATACACATCAGTAGTCCTTTTTTTCAAAGCTGCTGTATAGTTATTTACCATAGAATCTACTACTCCGCCGCTTATTAAAAATGCATGCTTTGGTTGACCAAGTTTTAAATAATCCTTGTCCGATTGTGGTTGAGCTAGAATTCCCACGCTAAATCCTTGCGATTCAACAAATCTAGCAATAACAGCATGACCAAAAGATGGATGGTCAACATAAGCATCTGCCGACACCACAATAAAATCTAGCTGGTCTATACATCGTTCATTTAAATCATTTTTATTAACTGGTAAAAACATCGTTATAAAAGACGGCTAAAGCCCACTTCCCTCTATTATAGAATATATCCTAAAATAACAATTGCAATAAGTGCCAAGCATGCTAAACTAATTAACACAAACTGAACAACACTTATCATACGCCCGTATTTAAAACTTGAATAACTTTGAGTATCATAATAAACAAGTCTTTTAGAAATTAGATTAAATCTTTTTTGTTTTATGCATTCAAAAATATAAGTCCTGTCTATCACATGCATAAAATGCTCTGTTAATAATTGCTCAAAAAAACTAGTTTTAATAAATTCAGATTTGTGTCTAATTAAAAATGCTATTATTGTATTTTCTAGCAAATAATATCCTAATCCTACAAACAACATAAATGGATTAAAAAAAATCAATGCCGCTATACCGCTAAATAAAAACATTAATAAATACATTAGGTTTCTATTTAATCCTTTACTCATTTGAAATTGTGGATTTTTTACAATCAAAGGAATCTCAGTCTTTGTATAATCTTTTATCCTTTTTTTAACATCTGAATACCCTAGCCATTTTTCTCTATTTTTATAAACAATGGCCTCTGGTGCAGATTTAATCTGGATACCTATATTATTTAAATTTATACCTAAAACATCATCTTCACCAGTTGGCCCTATACTTTCATTAAAAAACCCAGCCTCAATAAAAGCTTTTTTTGTGATAGCAAAATTAGCTGTAGTTGCCCAAACTAGTTCATTTAAAAATAATGGTCTAGAATATCTTTTCATATATGGCAAAGCCGCTACGCTTTTCCATAAAAATGTATCTTTTCCACTAAAGACTACAGGTCCTGCCACGGCTTTTTCACCCTTATTAAAAAATTCATCATAATAAGAAAATAAATCTGTCCTAACAGCAACATCGGCATCTAAAAAAATCATTGTGTTATATGCGGCCATTTCTGCACCCTTATTTTTTTTATGCGGCACGCTGCCTTTATAATATTGAATTCTGCATCCAAATTTTATTGCAGCATCATGAATAAGACCCTTATTAGAAGGGTCTGAATCGTCTACAATAATTACTTCCGTTCTGCCCTCATACCTTGCTTTAGCATCAGCCAAGCTTTCTAAAAGGGTTTTTAATTGATCAGGATAATTATTTGTCGCAATAATAATGCTAAAATCGGTCACTTTAAATTAAAACACTCCTATGGTTCTTAATAAAATCAAAATTATGATGGTCAAAAAAACTAAATTAAAAACTGCTATTTTAAGTTTTTTTGCTTGAAGCATAAATTTTGCTTTTGCATGGTGGGCATTATAAATGATTATTTTCTCTTTTTTCTTGTCTTTATTTTTTCTTCTATAGCTTTCTTTATATAAATACACTCGTAAGTCCAAAAATTTACCTAATATATAATAAAAGAAATTTTTGTTTTTAGATTTTTTTGTGTCGATAATATATGCGGACAAAAGTGATAAAAAACAAAAAGTGACACCCAATATGATGGGAAAAAATGTAAATGTAGCAGCTGAAGTGACTCCACTTACAACTAAAATAATTAAAGATAATAAAATTAATGAAGGCAATGATTTGACAAGAGTATGCGAGTGTTTTTTTCCAAAGTCATAATCAGATTTTGCACATAACTTTAAAAATGTTTTTAATTTGTTTGCTTTATTAAATTCTTCCTTTTGCTTAGTGACTATAATATCACTAACACACTTAATTTTATAGCCGTTTTCAATTAATGTATATGACAAGTCTAAGTGATCATGAAAAGTTTTAGGTATATTTTTTTCTAATAATCCTGCTTTTTCTATTGCGGATTTATTATATGAAACATTGTTAGGAGGAGAAAAATTTGCATATTTTAAATACGTATGCTGTGAATAGCAATCTCTATATATTCTAGAATATTCCAATATCCTCCAGTTTAATTGAGATTTAAAATTCCTTTGATACTTTGTTTTGCCTGATTTAGTTATTTTAGTTGATTGATTTTCAATTAAATTAGTAACACCCAATACTCCGCAAATCTTGTCATCTTCTAACTTCTCATAAAAACAAGCATGTTTTCCAAATAAGGATTTTCCATTCAATTTTATTTCACAAGAAAATTGCACATCAGAATCAATAAACAAAACATAGTCATATCTCAAATCAGAAAATATTGTAGTTTTATTTAAATATTTTGCCCCATAGCTTTGGCAAATTTGCAAACAATCCTGAATAGTAATACTATTTTGCATTACAATTTTTTCTTTATCTTCTTCATGTATTAATACTACATCACCATATGCTTCTGTAATATTTTCTTCTTCTTCAAATAAATCTAAAACAACAAGCTCATATTCTCCTTTAGAATAGCCCGTTAGTTCATTTTTGACATTACTTAATATATTTTTTAAGTCGCCTCTATTGATTAATCTTATAATGATAGAAAAATCCATTTTATATTAGAATACTACAAAAAAAAATCTTAGTCAAATTATTTATACGCTTAATAAATATTATTAATATTTTAGGACATACTATTATCAATAAAACTTTTAAAATTCTTGGAGGAATTTTTATGGAAAAAAGAAATACTAACACAGGATTGTATGTGCTGACAGGGCTTGTTGCTTTGGCAGCTTTAGCTACGATGTTTTTTAGATTTATTGTAGTAAGAGGCGTAACCTTTAGAAGAACAGGCTTTCATATTTTTCAAAGCGGCAATGCACTTAATATCGTGCTAATGATTCTATTGATTTTAGCTACTGTTTCTGTTATTGTACTTAGCTTTGGCAGAGCAGGCGGAGCATTCGGTACAGAGAAAGCTGGAAAAGCTTTAATGATTTTAGGTGTAAGCATGGCTGTATTATCATTTGTTTTATTTATGACAGCAACAAGAATTAACTGGATTGGTTTTTCTCATGTTTATAGAAGAGGCGGTGGTTTAATTGGAAACCTAATCTTATCTATAATCACTGCTGCTTTATCTTTTGTACCATTATTGACAGATAGAAGTGAAGAGCATAGAAACAAACATAAAAGAACTCATGCTTGAGGATAAAATAATAGCTAAAATTTAAACTTTGAGCTATTTATTAAGGAGTATTCCTTAAAAAGAGAACAAAAGTGTCCTTCGGGCACATTGGGCATCTTGCATTGATGCCCTTTTTGTTTTTGCAGCTGTTTTTTTAATCAATGCATATTAGCGCATGCTTCTTCTAACTGTATATTCCCTAAAATTTTTAAAATCAAAAGCATAATTATTTAATCTATCAAATGAAAAAACCAAATCATAACCTAGTCCTCTATTTAATAACTGCACCTGTGCATATTCATTAAATGATAATTGATGTGCTCTAACTACATCAAATCTATACATATTAGGCACATAAGCTGCATCAAAAGGCATAAATAACACGCTTGCCTTTTTTGTGTCCATTTCATATCCAAAAAATCTGCCGCTCTCATCACAAAAGATTCCTCTTACTCCCCCGCTTAAATCTTTATCATCAGTCACACTAATAGCATAAATTCCTCTATGACTCAACAAATCTAATCCAAAACCATCATAATTATAAAAAGGAAAATACACTCTAAAATCATTAAAAAAACGATTTATTGTCAATAAGTTTCTTGCAGTACGATAATTCATCCTATTGACAAAAACTGCATCAAGCCGCCTTATATTCATTTGATTAAGCGCCTCTCTTATATTAAATCCACCAGAATTTATATCACCTATCAAAAAAACTTCATTTTCATTCTTGACTAAACTAATTGTATTAAAATCAGACTCTAACGGAACAATTGAAAACTGAGCAACATGCGTAGGCGATTGAGCAAATATTAGTATTATACATAAAATCCCGCTAAACACTATTATAAGGCGTTTTTTTGGCAATATCAAGTATTTACTTATGATTAGATATAGAAAATACAATACAAAAATGGCAGGAGTAGTATAAACAACTATTAATGCAAAAGGCAGTGTAGACACCCCCATTGCCACTAAATCTACAACCCCTATACCTAACCCCATAACAACAAGCAGTGTTCCCCAACCTGTAATTAATGTAAAAATCAAAGAAATAATTATACCCATAAATAAAATTGCTATAAAAGGCATCATTATTAAATTGACAAAACGTGAATAGATTGCCAGGTCATGAAAAGTAAAAATTGAGATGGGTGCGATTCCGATTTGTACAGATAAAGTAAGTGCAAATGCATTTGCTATCTTATGATGAATTTTAACTTTTTTAAAAGCTTTTGATAAGGGCTTTGTAAAAATAATTATGCCAAAAACAGCACTCATAGTATATAAAAAACCTATTTCAAAAAGAAAAAACGGCGCAAATATCAAAATTAATGAAGCAGCAAAAGACAATGAGCTTAAACTGTCTGCCCTGTTGCCAAATAAAAAAACATATATCCCAACTAAACTCATTATACTTGCTCTTATAACTGATGGAGAAAGACCTGCTAACAGTGCATAAAAAATGATAAAACCTGTACTGACCCCTGATATTATTTGCCGTCTTAATTTTAATTTAGTCAAGAAAAAAGCAAACATAGCTGTTGCAAAATTTAAATGTAGTCCAGATACTGCTAGGATATGAGCTAAACCCGCAGCCCCAAAATAATCCCTAGTACCCCCGTCAATAAATGCTCCGTCACCCGTAACCATTCCGTATGCAATACCGCCGTAAGTTTGCCCCATATGACCAATTAGAGTCCTAGCAATCAAGTGTCTTACCCTAACAAAAAATCCAGCTCTGCCTAATTGCAAAGTGTGCGGATTTATGCTTCTTGTATTTGCTGTGAATCTAACATTGTTTCTAAATGCCCAGCCGTTTATATCAAAGCCTTCAACTAAGAATACGCTTCTTATATTTACATTCTGATTAATAATAGTCCCAGGTTCTAAAACAAAATCCTCATTATGTACAAATAATTGAACTCGTCCATTAAATGCCTCTCCGTCAATTGTCACATTAGATAAAAATATGCGCCGTGTGCCATCTCTTGTTACATCAGAATCTACTACTCCTGATAAATTTACACTTCCATTAATGTTGTTATCCGTCCAATTATGATTGACAGTTAAAAATATTATATATGAAATTAAACATGCTATGATAATTATAATAAAAGTGATAAATTTAAATTTAATTTTTTTATATTTAATCATCAAAAATATAGCTAAACTTAAAATCAAAACAAAAAACAATATTCCTAGCATAAGAATATTGTAAGTAATCAAAGCAGCAAAAATCGTAACGATTAAAAATAATGCTAAGATGCTGAATGATCTAAAATTAAAAATCCGTTTGTTTTCTTTTGTAGTATTAATATCCATCTATAAATCTTTAGTCATTTGTAAAATTAGCGTCCATCAAGATATATCCTAATCGTTTTCTAACCCCAAAAGATAATCTGTTGAAACACCAAAAAAACGGGCAAGCAATATTAATTGATCACCTTTTATATCATGTTGATTGTTTTCCCAACTGCATATTGTTGAACTTCCTACATCAATTATTTTACCAAGAGCCACCATAGACAGCCCTTTTTCCTCTCTTAATTCTTTTATCCTTTCAGAGAACACACGCATAGAAATATTTTATCCTACTTTCAGGACAATATGCATGGTTTCCGACTTAGGGGATGAATATTTAATTTTTTCTATTCCTAAAAGATAATCCGTTGCATCAAATATATCTCTACAGTAGTTAAATGAATTTTATTTTTTAAGGCTGAGATTCTTCGCTATGCTCAAGATGACAAAAAAAATTAAAAGTATTCCGTTAAAAATTTAAATTTTGTTATCTTGAGCATAGCGAAGAATCTCAGCCTTATCTCAATACACTATCCCCCTATCTCTCCTGCCTCTTCACCTTCTAAAAAATCTGGTTTTTGATCCTCATCACTCTCTTTAATCTCAAACTCATTATATAAACTTGCCGTTTTCTTTTCTTCTTCAGATATATTTAATAATTTAATATTTTCTAAAAGCTGCTCATAATCAGGCAGTTGATCTATACTTTCTATCCTGAATCTTTTTAAAAATTCATCAGTTGTGCCAAATAATAAAGGTTTGCCTATTACATCTTTTCTGCCAACTACTTCAATTAAATTATGACGCAGCAAAACCTGCACAGCATAGTCACAATTGACACCTCTGATGTGCTCTATTTCAAGGCGAGTGATAGGCTGGCGATAAGCAACGATAGCAACAGTTTCTAAAACTGCAGTAGATAGATTTTTTTCTTTAATGGGATTTAGGACTGACTCAACCATGGGCGCATACTCAGGGTTTGATCCAAATTGAATTGTGTCATTATATACAATTAAATGCACGCCGCTATCTCCGCTAAAGCGTTCTTTTAATCTTTTAATTGCGGCATTAATTTCAGTTTTTTGTAAATTTAAATGCTCTTTTATATCAGCAATTTTCAATCCATCGCCGCTAACTAGCAATAGCGATTCTAAAATTTTATCTAACTTATCAATATTCATTGATGTTTTCTTCCTCCTCTTCACTAGCAGCTTTTTTTAAGATTATATCGCCAAAAATTTCATCTTGAATAGCTTTAATGTGCTGCATTTTTAATAATTCTAAAAGAGCTTGGAATGTAGAAATAACTTCACTTTTAGAATAATTTGCATCAAATAAATTGAAAAAACTATATGTATCATTAAATAAAAAAACATCTTTTATATGACCAATTTTCTCTTCAACAGTAAATCTATCTTTGACTATATGACGCTCTTTTATTTCTTCTGCCCGCTCACCTAATCTCAAAAAAACTTTTTGCAGTGCACTCATCAATCCATTTAAATCCATCTGTTTTAGAATGAATTTTGGTTTACCTACACTATCATCCGGCTCACGATAATGAATATCAACGGTCTCTATTTCTTTCATTTTTTGAGATGCTTGTTTAAATAAAGTATATTCTTCTAGGCGCTGTTTTAAAGCTTTTTCGGGGTCGTCTTCAATTTCTTCAACAACAACAGGTTTTGGAAGCAGTGTTTTGGTTTTTATCTCTAAAAGCCATGCAGCCATTTGAATAAAATCTGTAGCCTTATCTAAATCAAGTTCATCAATTTCTTTCATATATTCTAGATATTGCTCAGTAATATCCGAAATTTTGACATCCTGAATAGACAGTTTTTTGCCTTTAATTAGATGAATCAATATATCAAGTGGTCCGTCAAAATCTTTCAACTTAAAAATAGTGCTGTTAAATCCTTCTTCAGCATCAAAAAAATCTTCTTCAAATTGATTGTCAATTAAAATTTTATCCATATCTTTTGTTTAAACATAAATTAACCAATAAGGCAATCGCACACCAAAGCTAGCATCCCATAATCTAATTAAACTGCTGCCTAAAAGTCTTGCAGTAAAATCCATATATAAATCTAAAGGGCTTAAAAATCTAAACCATGACGGCAAATCATTCATAAGTGCAAAATTTGATAAAAGGCTCATGATTATTAAAAATATAAAAAATAGCTGCCCGTATTTTCGCATAAATTGCACAAATTTATTGCGCTCTTTTAAAAATGTTTCTAATAATCTAAATCCGTCAAGCGGAAAAATTGGGATTAGATTGAAAAAAGCAAGCATAAAATTAAATTGCATAAACAAATAAAAAAATGCCCAAATTAAAAATGGTGCGCCCATAAAATAAAATAATACTGCAAAAAAAGACGATAGAATTGCAAGAGCAATATTTGTTGCGACACCTGCAATGGATACAGCAAACATTCCTTTTTTAAAATTTCTAAAATTTTTAGGATTAACAGGCACTGGTTTAGCAAAACCAAACCCCACTGTCAGCATCATCACTGTACCCACCGGGTCAAGATGCTTTAGAGGATTTAATGTAACCCTTCCATTAATTTTTGCGGTCCTATCCCCGCATTTTAACGCAATAAAAGCATGTGCAAACTCATGTAAGACAAGCGCCATTAATAATGCAATTATTAAAATAATAGCCAAGATTGGGCTAGAAAAGAAAAATCTTAATAGCATAGACAATTATTATAGCTAAATTTAATAATTTTAGCAAACAAAAACACTACCTTTTTAAAAAAGGTAGTGTCAAAAACTTTTAGCGTTTTATATTTTGTCGAAAATCACCATTTATTAATCATCTTATTAATTATATCAAAATAACCTGCCTTTTCAATATCATTACTAGCAACTAAATCCACTTTAGCTATAACTTCATCACCCCTTATTGCTTCAATACTACCCACTATATCGCCTGCTTTAATCGGAGCTTTAACACTTTCAACCAATACTACTCTTGTTTCAATCTCAAGTTTTTCACCTCTTTTAATCAATTTAAAGCTATCTTCTTTAATTAATACTCCCACACTTTCTTCTTTGCCGCTATCAACTTTTAAAATCTCTTCTATGACTTGATTTTTATCAATAATTTTTCTTGTCTCAAAATTGCTAAAACCCCAGTTTAACAAATTGCTAGTTTCAGCATTTCTTATCTTAGCTTCTGGTGCACCAACAATAACAGCAACAAATCTAGTTTCACCACGCTTTGCAGTAGTTGCCAAGCATGACAATGCTTCTTTAGTAAACCCTGTTTTTCCGCCATCGCAGCCATTATAAAAGCGCACTAATTTATTTGTATTAGTAAGCGTAGTAGTCCTTCCGCCTGGATGCTGTATATCATACATCCATACCCCAGCATAATCAAAAAACTTTTCAAATCCGATTAAGTGTTTAAACATAATTCCAACATCTAAAGCTGTTGAATAAGAATTTTGGGCAGGCAAGCCTGTACAGTTGACAAAATTTGTGTTTTGCATGCCTAAACTAGCCGCTTTTTCATTCATTCTTCCTACAAAGTCTTCTACACTGCCTGACAAGTGCTCAGCTAAAGCAACACAAGAATCATTTGCGGATGCTACTATAATACTTTTAATTAATTCATCAGCGCTATAGCTTGATCCTGCATCTAAAAACGCTTGAGAACCGCCCATACTTGCAGCATTTTGTGATACTTGAATTTGCTCATCAAGCTTTAGTTTTCCATTTTGAATATCTTCAAAAATTATGTTTAAAGTCATTATTTTGACCATGCTTGCAATAGGCAGTTTTTCATTTTCACTTTGCGAAAATAAGATTTCACCTGTATTAAAATCTTTTAAAATCGCAGCTTTAGCATTGTATTTAACTTGTGAATTAGCCGCTTGCTCTTGCCCATAAGCAACCTTTTTAGGCATAATACTGGTCGTAACAGCCATCGCCATCGTCAGCAACAAAACAGCAAATGCTAATATCAATATCCTATTTTTAGTCATTTTTATATTACTCCTTTTAATTTAATATGTGGAGTAAAACAAATTTTTATGCTTTTCTTATTTTAATTTTCTACCAAAGGCTTGTATTGCACTTTATCTAGATATTTATATTTTTTGCCCATTTTAACAACTACGATAATACTCAATATTACTGACAATAATTCAGCAAACGGGATAGCAAGCCATGCCCCGTCAATCCCCATTGCCATAGGTAAAGTAATTGTCAAAACAAGTGTGAAAACAAAAGTCCTTGCTATAGTCAAAATTCCGCCTGTTATACCATCATTAAATGCTGCAAACATACCTGACGCAAATAAATTAAAACCCATGAAAATGAATGCTGTACCTACTATCATCATTCCCCGCACCGTCATAGCATGAAATTCTGCCGTGCTTTGATAACCTAAATACATTCTATATAATACTTCATCATATGGATAATATGGCGAATATACTCCAGTGGGAATATACACATACCCAACATAAATATATCGTTCAACAAAAATCCTAACTACTAAATCAGAAAAACCCATAGTGAAAGCAATCGTCAATATTGACAATGCAGACATTATAATCAAACTCTTTTTAAAAAGCTTTTTTATTCTATAATGATTTTGTTTGCCATAATTATAACTTATAAGCGGAGCAATTCCTTGCACAAATCCAAAATAAAGTGCACCAAACAATCCTTGCAAGCCTAAAATTATCGCTGCCGCAGCAACAGCCTCCTCACCGATTATACCAGTCAGTACATTATTCTTAACAATAGTTGTCACTGTCATTGACATCATTGCAATCATTTCGCCAACTCCGTTCAAACTAGACCTTCCTATTGCCTTAATATCCCAGCTCGGTTTTGTAAAATATAATGTTCCTTTTCTATTAAAAGTAAAATAAATTGCACCAATAACAGCAGGAATGGCATATCCTATCCCTGTCGATAAACCTAATCCAAAAACACCCATGTCTAAAACAAAAATAAAAATTGCGTTTAATCCGACTGTTGCAATCGCTCCCACTGATGAAGCAATCATGCTAAGCGTAGGTCTTCCGTCGGCAATCATAAATTGCGTAAAAAGCATACCAAGCATAATAGCAGGCATAGTCCAAATAGTAGGTATCATAAAGTCCATTGCCATATCAAAAGTTTCTTGAAATACAGTTATATTGTCCACTCTAGCACCCAGCATCCATAAAAGTTGGTATCTTAAAAAATAAGACACTACAGCTATGAAGAGACTAGTAGCCAAAGTAACTAAAGTCATAAGAGTAAAAACTCTCCGTGCTTTAACCTTATTGCCTTCACCTTTTAATTTAGCAGCAAGCGCACTTCCGCCCATAGTAAGCATTGCACCAAGTGCCATTGAAAAAGTAAAATACGGCATTACATAACTCAATGCAGCCATGGCGGTTATGCCTATTCCGCGAGAAGCAAAAACTTGTGTAATGAGTTGAAAGCCGCCCATAATTAAAGCTGCTAAAATAGTCGGAATAGTAAACTTAATAAGTGTTTTATAACGAATAGGTTTATTAAGTCTTGATTCTTCTAATTTTTGCTGCTCTAATAATTTTTTTTGATCATCGTCTAATAATTCTGACTCTTGATTATTCTCTGTTTTTTCTATAATAACTTCATTATTTTCTAAACTTTCTTCTTTAGATACTTCTTCATCATAACTAAGCATTTTAAATTATCTCTCCTTATCAATGTATAGTATCAAATTATAAAATTAAAAGCAAATAAAAACTCACCATAAAACACTTGCAATAAAATTTTATCTATTATATACTATCATCAAGTTTTAAAAAAATTTAGGAGAAAAACTAAACATGAGAGTTTACAATTTTTCGGCAGGACCTTCTACATTGCCTTTAGAGGTATTAGAAAAAGTTCAAAAAAAACTAATCAACTATGAAAATAGTGGTATGTCAGTTATGGAAATGAGCCACCGCTCTAAAGAGTATGAAGCAATTAACACTGAAGCAGAAGTGCTTTTAAGAGAATTGATGAATATTCCTAAAAACTATGAAGTTGCCTTCATTCAAGGCGGTGCATCATTACAATTTGAAGCATTACCGCTAAACATAAATAAAAACGGCAAAGCAGACTATGTAGTGACTGGTATTTGGGCTGAAAAAGCATATAAAGAAGCTAAGAAATTTATTGATGCAAAAGAAATCGCTTCATCAAAAGACAAAAGTTTTAATTATATCCCTAAAATTACTAAATCTATGATTAGGTCTGATGCAGATTATTTGCACATATGCCAAAACAATACAATTGTAGGCACAAGATTTAATTATATTCCTGAAGCTGGCAATGTCCCTATTGTTAATGATTTATCATCATGCATTTTATCTGAAGAAATGGATGTATCTAAATATGGCGTTTTATATGCAGGCGCACAAAAAAACATAGGTCCTGCCGGTATGACTTTAATAATAGTTAGAAACGATTTATTAGATTCTACTCATGCTAATTGTCCAACAATTTTAAAATGGAAAACTCACACAGAAGCAAAATCTTTATATCATACTCCTCCTTCTTTTCCAACTTATGTAGCTATGGAAGTATTTAGATATTTAAAAAAGTTAGGCGGCATCAAAGTTATGCAAAAAATCAATGAAGACAAAGCAAAAATGCTTTATGATTTTATTGATAATTCTAAAATGTTTTCTAACAACATTGTCAAAGAAGATAGATCTATAATGAATATACCTTTTGTAACTCCTTGTGAAGAATTGAATGAAAAATTCTTAAAAGAAGCAAAAGCAGCAGGATTAACTACTTTAAAAGGTCATAAACTAGTAGGCGGAATGAGAGCAAGTATTTATAATGCGATGCCGACTGAAGGTGTAAAAGCATTAGTTGACTTTATGAAAAAGTTTGAAAAGGAGAATAAATAATCATGGCAGTAAAAAATGTTTTAAAATTAAACAAACTAGGAAAATTAGCTGACCAAGTTTTTGGTGATAATTATAAACTGCACGATGCCTATGAAAATCCTGATGCAATTATCGTGCGTTCATTTGACATGAAAACTCCTTATGTTTTGCCTGAAAGTGTGCTTTGCGTGGCAAGAGCAGGTGCTGGCACAAACAACATCCCGTCAAAAGATTATGCAGAAAAAGGCGTAGTAGTTTTTAATACTCCCGGAGCAAATGCTAATGCGGTTAAAGAACTTTGCATTTGTGCTATATTATTATCTGGACGCAAAATCGTAGACGGCATAAATTGGGCAGGCAGCTTAAAAGAGGGTGACCCATCTGTTGCTAAACAAGTTGAAGACGGAAAGAAAAATTTTGTAGGCGGCGAGATTTTAGGCAAAAATATTGGTATCATTGGCATGGGTGCTATTGGAATCTTGACAGCAGAAGCAGCAGCATCTTTAGGCATGAATGTGTTTGGATATGACCCAAATATGACACCTGAAAAGCAAAAGAAATTGGATAAAAGAGTCAAAATGGCTAAGACATTAGATGAAATTTATGCAAACTGCCAATTTATTTCACTTCACTTGCCATTCTTACCTGAAACTAAAGAGATGATTAATGCTGATGTATTAAATAAATGTGTTGACGGAGTAAATATTATCAATTGTGCCAGAGCTGAACTTGTGCAAAATCAAGCTATTATCGACGGATTAAAATCAGGAAAAGTTAATCGATATGTGACTGACTTCCCTGTTGGTACGGTGCTTAATATACCTGGAATCATTACAATTCCTCACTTGGGTGCATCTACTCCTGAAGCTGAAGATAATTGTGTGTCAATGGGAGGGGCGCAAATTATTGACTTTATTGAAAATGGAAACATTGTTAATTCAGTTAATTACCCTGCCCTGACTTTGGCTAAAACACCAAAAACCAATGTTAGGATGACTATTTGCTATAAAGGCAATCTTGACATTAAAAAACTTGCTAAAGAGGCAAAAATCAATGTGATTGGATTTGCTTTAGCAACTAAAGGTGACTTTGGCTATGCAATCATTGACTCTGATAATATCAATAAAGCAAATTGCCAATGCAAAGATCTTAAACCAATTGAAGGTATTTTAAAGGTGCGTTGTTTTGATAACTAAGGACAACTAAATCATTACAATAAAAAGGACTCACTAAATAAAGGGCGTGTTGACAAAAGACACTTAGTTGCAGAACTAAGTGTCTTTTGTTTTGCATTTTTGTGTATTTTTGATATAATATAATCATGTTATCAAAGAACACAACTGTGCAAAGTAAAGTAGTGATTACTACCCTAGAGGCACTAATGCCACAAGAGCATTTTTTAAGAGATTTAAACAATCTTGTTGATTTTTCATTTATATACAAGAAGGTTGCACATTTGTATTCTGATGTAGGCAGACCATCTGTTGACCCTGTAGTGCTTGTGAAGTCGTTGTTACTTGGGTTCATTTACGGAATAGATTCTGAGCGTAAGATTGAAAAAGAAATTCAAGTGAACATTGCGTATCGTTGGTTTTTGGGAATTGATTTGGATGAGCATGTGCCGGACCATTCAACTATATCTCAAACACGCCGCAGAAAGTTTAACAATACGAATTTATTTGAGGATATTTTTGCCGAGGTCGTAAAAAAATGTATGGAAATAGGGTTGGTTGAGGGCTCGTTAATTTTGACTGATTCAACACATGTTAAAGCAAATGCAAGCAGTAAGCGAAAAGAGTTTGTTACAATTGAGATAGAGCCTAGCGAGTATGTGAAAAAGCTAGACAAATTGTGCGATGAGGAGGAGTTGAAAATTCGCACAGATAAAATTGAGCGTGGATTAAAAAAGCGTGGGTTTAAAGCTGACACTAAACTAAAAACTAAAACAATTGCAAAAAGCACGACCGACCCTGACAGTGGCAGTCTTTCTCGCGCAGGCAAACCAGAAGGATTTCATTACCTTTCACATCAAAGCACCTGCGGCAAAAGTGGAATCATAACCGATGTTCATGTCACACCAGCTAATGTTAGAGACCACACACCATATGTTGAGCGAATAAAGCACCAAAAAGAAAAACTGGAGTTGGATATAAAAGAAGTTGGAATTGACAAGGGTTACGATTGTAGCGAAGTTCATTCAGAAATGTTAGATATGGGGATTAAAACTTATACGCCTCTAAAGGATGACGAAAACAAAAAAGGAAGAATCGTTTTCCCGCCAAGCGCATTTGTATACAACCCCCATAATGATACATTCACTTGTCCAAACGGTGAAACTTTACGCTTTGTGTCCGTGGATAAACGCACTCACTGCAAGAGGTATTCATTAAGCAGAAAGCTTTGCGTGAATTGTTCTTTGAAAACTCAATGCTTTAGCGGAAACGAACATCGGCGAAGATTGAACATTCCGCTTATGCAGCACAAGGCGGATATTCAACGAGCCAATTATGGCACAATGAGATATTACGAAGTACAAAGGCTTAGGCGGATTTATGCCGAGGGCAATTTTGCGCTACAAAAAGATAACCACAACTTGCGAAAAACTCGCAAGCGTGGCATTCAAAATGTCACTAATCACTGTATATTGTCAGCACTGGCACTAAATCTAAAAAGATTAGTTAAATATATAAAGAATAACCCACCATTATTAACACAAATTCACAAAGCTTTTCAAAAAATTACAACTGCACTAAAAAACAGGATTCGAAATTCAAAACTTCAAATCCTGTTTTCTTTTTAAGCGCTTTTGTCAACACGCCCATAAAATGTTGAGCCTTTTTTTGTTAAATAAAAATAAATTATTACTTAAAATTATGTTGTCTATCTAAATCCTCTTAAGTATGGCGGTTTATTGTCACGCCTGTCTAGCCCATTAAGTTGATACACTGATACAGGAATATATGCCATATAATAAATCAAAATAAATAAATTTATCATTACACTAACAAATCCTTGCAGCCAATCAAATCCTCTCGGTGCCCCTTCAAATATTAAAAACACAGTATATGTCAACTGCACTGAAACTAAAACCGTGATGGGAATAAAAAGTCCTAAAAACAAAGAAAGCCATTTTTTGCGAACCGCCCTTATTGCCTCAACAAATGCTTCTTTAAATGTATATCCATAAATTTGAATAATGACTGCCCATACCCCAACAAAAATCGATGCCATTAAAATAAGTGCATAAAGTATAATTGAAACAATCGTCACTAAAAAATTATCAATAAATAATGGTGCATAATTTAATCCGCTTACTGCATGTCTAATCAGCAAGATTAATCCTGTATGAATAAATAACGCAACAAGCAAAATAGCAAGCATAAACGGCACAGTTTTTACTATTGATAATGCTGAATTATTGATGGCTCTAAGAGGTTTGGTTAATCCCCTTTTGCCCGTTTTAAATTGCTTTTCAACTAAACCTAATCCATAACTTAAAAAAATTATCAAAACAACGCAAGTTATAATAAACGGAAAAATTCTTCTCAAAGAATCCCTATATATAAACATCCAAAAAATACTGAAAAAACTAGCGCCATAATTTGTTCTATAATATAGCGGCAAGAATGAAAGAGTAGAAAAAGGTGAAGAAAAAATGCCCAATAACACCGCAGGGATAATTGCAACTATAAAAAGTGAAAAAAAGGACTTTTTCAAAAATTTAAATGTCTCTTTTAAATAAATCATACTTTGATACATCATCAGTTTAGCATATCAAAAAAAATAAATCAACAAAAATCAATATATTAAATAAAAATCACTTGACTTTATTTTTTTAGTATCATATTATGTAAGCAATCCGCTGGGGGCGCAACTTAAAGTTGCTGAGATGATAGTGTTTTCTATCTGTCCCTTTGAACCTGTGCGTTAGTACGCTCGTAGGGAAGCAAAATTGTGTGAAATTTTTAATGCACTATTTTACTCCCTGCTTACTTTAATCAAAGTGATCAGGGAGTTTTTGTTTTAGTGGATTAAAGGAGAAAAACACAAAATGTGGACTTTAGAAAGAAATTATTATTCTTCCACCATTGGCATAGTAGGTATATCCCTATTAATAGTTTTTGCAATCGCAATGCTAATTGCATTCACAGCTCTTAAAGACAACAAAAAAGCAAAAATTATATTAGCATCGATATCTACACTCGGCATGCTCGTTGGCATATTCCTTGCCTTTTATTCAATCCTAGCATTTGACAGACGGTCAGGCGAATATGATAGAATGCGCTTTGATATTATTGTTATAATATCTACATTTACTATGCTTATATTAGGTGCTGGATACATATTGTACAAGCTAAACAGCAAAAAAGACTTGTCTAATACAGCTTTCATAATTCAATCTTTAGCATCTGTATTTTTTGTACTAACCGTTTCTATCGTACTATTTTCAGCATTAGGCAACAATCTTACAGCAAGACCAATTACACCTATAGCACCTATTACCCCTATAGCTCCAACAAGAACACCTTATATGACTGACTATTATTATGAGACACTCCGCTATTATTATGAAACTATACTTGTACCACAATATGAGATACTTCGCACACAATACAACGCAGCCGTAGCTACACTTCAAGCTTTTTTTAGTACTAGAATAATATTCATGGGGTTTTTGCTTGTCCCTATTTTGCTTTTTATTTCTTTAGCGATTATTGCTATCTCAAAAATAACAAACCTAAAGCCACTTGTATACACTACAAAAGATATTACTATTGCTGGTGCATTATTAGCACTTGCAGTTGTTTTATCTTATATGCGCATATTTAGAATGTATCATGGCGGAAGTGTCACTTTAGCCAGCACTGCCGCTATAATGCTGTATGCATACTTTTTTGGATTCAGAAAAGGAACTATCATGATTGCAGCTTTTTTGTCGTTTCAATTTATAAATACTCCTTGGATTATGCACCCTTGGCAAGCTGTGTTAGATTATGCAATCCCCTATGCTGCTTTGATTTTATTCGCTGTTTTATCTAAAGGATTAAATGATAAAATCTTTAAAAGCAAAAAACCCATCCTATTTTTTATTGCAGCAGCAGGATATGTTTTAATTAGATATGCCTCTCAGGTTTTATCGGGTATAATATTCTTCTATATGAATGCTGCCGAAGGTCAAACTGCTTTAGCATATTCATTGGTCTATAATGCTGTATTTTTAATTGATGCCGCTATTGCATTAACAGTAACAACAGTCCTATTATTTAATAAGCAATTTATGCGATATATGGAAAAAGCAGTGGCAGATACTGCTTATGCAATACTAAAAAATGAAGAGACTCTATTATTTAAGACTCCTAATACTCTTGTGACTTCTGATACTGATGCTTTGCAAAATACCGATGCCGCTAAGGAAAACAACCAAACTGCTGCTCCCTGCACTAATGAAAGGCAGCGGTAATCCTGTAGGCGGAATAGAACCTGTCACAACTGCAATATTTATTAATACCTGTATTGCAATAATAGCAGCTATTCCGCTTGCTAAATAACTGCCGAATCTATCTTGAGCTCTTTGCGATATTACTATTGCACGAGCAATCATTATTATAAATAGTAATATAACCACACCTGCACCGATTAAGCCAAGTTCTTCACCTATAATACTAAAAATAAAATCTGACTCAGCAAAAGGCAAAAACATATATTTTTGTCTTGAATTAAATAATCCTAATCCAAAAAGACCGCCGCTGCCTAGACTATAAAAAGATTGTATCAGCTGATAGCCTTCGGCCAACGGTGACGCCCATGGGTTTAAGAAAGCAACTAGTCTATTCATCCTGTATGGTTCCATGATGATTAGAATAGGCACAAGTGCAAAAATAGGAAGCATTATAATAATAAAATGCTTTATTTTCATGCCGCCTAAAAACAGCATTGATAACATAAGCAATATGACGCACATTGTTATAGACATATTGGGTTCTAATATTATTAAAAGTGCCATTATTGACCCTGCGCCTAATACTGGCAATATCGTTTTGAACTTGCGCATTTTGTCATGATTTTTGGACATATAAGCAGCTGTAAATATGATAAGACCAAATTTAGCTATTTCAGATGGCTGAAGCGTAAAAAACGGCAGTCTTATCCAGCGGCGAGCACCATAAACTTCTAGTCCTAATCCAGGGATAAAAACTAAAGCAAGCAAAATATAAGACACAATGAGTGCAGCATATCTAAACTTAAATAGCTTTTTATAATCTAGATACATAAAGCCAAAAAATGCAGCAAAACCTGCAACTGCACCAATGATTTGCTTGTTCATAAAATAATATCTATTGCCTTGATGATAAGCAGCCGAGTATGAACTTGCAGAAAATACCATAATTATACCAAAAACAACTAAAACTATTGTCACAATAAATAAAGGAATATCAAACTTTCCGCTTTGAGAAACCTCTAGAGCAAATTTTTCTGTAGATTTAGATTTTTTTTGTTTTAACTTTATCATAGCGTATTCACCAGCCTTCTAAATTCTTCTCCCCTCTCTTTATAATCTTTGTATCTATCAAATGATGCGGCAGCTGGTGAAAGCAATACATTAATAATTGACAAATCTTTTGCTAATTTGACTGCCTCATTTAAATCTTCTGCGCCAACAATCATAGGATCATACTTTGCTAAACTGCTTGACTCTCTCATTTTAAAAACAGTTTCACCCATTAAAAAAATCACCTTTATTTGTTTTGGCAGATTTTCAAATAACTGATCATAATCATATCCTTTGTCACTCCCGCCTAAAATAAGTGCTGTGTCACCTATCATGCTATCACAAGCTGCTATACATGAATCAATATTAGTAGCCTTTGAATCATCATACCAACGCTTGCCGCCTACTATGCTCACTAATTCTAATCTATGTTTATCTATTTTGAATTTTTCTATAGCCTGTATAATATCCTCATTGTCCACTCCCATTAATTTTGCAGCAATAATAGCTTGCATAATATTTTTTTTATTGTGCTGACCTTCTATTTTGACGCTGGATAATGAAACAACTTTTTCACCCTTATACTCTATATATCCGCAGTTTATATATGCATTTTTATCAGAATAAATCAGCTTTGATTTAAATTCAGGCAAAAATTCTCTAAGCTCACTTGGCAAAATAAAATAATTATCTTTATCTTGGTTTTTTGATATACTCATTTTGATGTTGATATAGTTTTGCATACTTCCATGCCTGTCTAGATGATCCTCTGTAATATTTGTTATTAAAGCAATATGCGGCTTGAATAAAAAACAACGCTCTAATTGAAAGCTTGATACCTCGACAACTATTATATCATGATTATCGTTTACTATAGAACAAAATGGCAGCCCTATGTTTCCGCATACAGCTACTTTATATTTTTTTGCCAACATATCTCCAATTAATCTTGTGACAGTAGTTTTTCCGTTTGTGCCTGTAATAGCTATAATCGGCTTTTCATTTAATAAAAAACCTAATTCAATTTCTGATATTATTGGAATATTATTTTTCAATGCAAAATCAAACATAGGATGACTGCCTATGCCTGGACTTGTGACAATTAAGTCAATCAAGATATCATCACTATTAAATAATGGCATAAAAAAATAAGGTTTTGCAATTTCTTTTAAAGCATTAAAAGCCGCCTTTCCGCTTGCGCCTTCACCTAATATCATTATATTTTTATTTGTAATTTCCACCATATAATTTATGTCGAAAATTGTCTAATTATGCCCAAAAATACAGTTATGAGGTTTTGTCGATTTTTGATTTTTTTCACCTTAGTATTGCATTTTATATTTTGATATCATACAATGGTAGAGTAATATAAAATGAGGTAATAAATAAATGTTATTAAGTGAGATAGCTAATACTCTAGATGCAGTTTACTTAACCCAAACAGAAGACATATTAATTGAAAATATCAGTTTTTTAAGCAGCAAAAAATTAAAAAATGCATTATACTTTTGCTTAAAAGGCAATAGTGTAGACGGACATAATTATGTTAATGAAGCAATAAAAAATGGAGCAGTTGCTATAGTTTGTGAAAAAAAAATAATTGGAATTGATGAAAAAATTCTACAATTATTAGTACCCGACACTAGGTCAGCTTTGGCGTTTGCTTCGGCTAAACTATATAATTATCCACATAAAAAACTAAAAATGATAGGTATAACAGGTACAAACGGCAAGACTACAACAAGCTATATTTTGCACTCTATCTTAACTGAAGCCAATATAAATACAGGTATTATCGGCACAAACGGTGCCGTTTTCAATGATAAAAAATTAGAGCTTAACTTAACCACACCCGACCCCCCAGAATTATTTTGCATACTTGATCAAATGGTTAAATCTGGTGTAAAAGCAGTAGTCATGGAAGTATCAGCGCATGCTCTTGCTTTAAATAAAACTAGTGGAATTATTTATGATGTGACTGCTTTTTCTAATTTGACTCAAGACCATCTTGATTTTTTTGGAGATATGGAAACATACGGAGCAGCCAAAGCAAAATTATTTACTCCACAGTTAACTAAACTTGCCATATTAAATGCTGATGATGAATTTGGGCAAAGATTGATTAATAAATCATTAGTGGATACTATAACTTATGGATGCTTACATCCATCTGATGTATTTGGAATTAATTTAAAAATGAGCGTGGGCGGTTTAGAGTATACTTTAAACTTATTGGATAATGTCACAAAAATAAAATGTAATATGACAGGTAGATTTAATATGTATAATACTATGTGTGCGGCTACAATTGCAGGAGCAATTGGCGTTCCGCTTAAAAAAATAGCCGAAGGAATAAGAAAATTTAAAAGAGTTGAGGGTAGATACAATATTATAAATACTACAAAATGCAGCATAATTATTGATTTTGCACACACAGATGAAGGATTAAAAAACATAATTACTAGCATTAGAGAATATGTTAAAGGAAAGATAATCACTGTTTTTGGATGCGGGGGTGATAGGGATAAAAAGAAACGACCATTGATGGGTCGTGTTTGTGCACTGATGAGTGATTTTTGCGTATTAACATCTGATAATCCTAGAAGTGAAGTTCCTATGGATATTATTAAAGACATTGCTAAGGGGATTGATGAGTTGGGATTAAAAAATTATACGACAATGAGTGAAAGAACTGAAGCAATAAAATACGCACTGAATATTGCAAATGAAGATGATATTGTTTTGATTGCAGGAAAAGGGGCAGAGAAATATCAAGAAATACACGGAGTCAAATATCCCTATAATGACAGTGAGTATGTAATGAAATTAATTGAGGAGAATAGAATGTAATTAAATTCTGGAGATTAAAAATTGAATAAAATAAGTAGATATCATTCAATTTTTAATCTCCAGAATTTAATTTTCATAAAGTTTAAAATGGGACAAGCATTATTAGCATTTTTGGCAGTTTTTGCAGCAAGTTTTCTTTTTATCCCGCTTGTAATACGCTTAGCAAAAAGATTAAAGCTACGCCAAACAGTATTACATTATGTTGAAGAACATAAAATCAAAAGCGGCACGCCTACTATGGGCGGCATAGGTTTTATTTTGCCATTAATATTGGTAGTATTTTTTTCTAGAGGCAATAGATCGCTTTTATGGGTAACCATTGCCGTAACCTTTGCTTATATGATTGTAGGCTTTTTAGATGATTTTTTAAAAGTGTATTTTAAGAAAAATGATGGACTTAAGGCATGGCAAAAACTTGTTTTTCAAGCGGCAATTGCTATTATCGTATCAGTATTTGCATTTCTGAATCCATCCGTAGGCGGAAATATTTATGTGTTTTTTGGATTTAGGCGCATTGATTTAGGGTGGTTTGCTATCCCCTTTTATGTGTTGATTTTTGCAGCTTTCACTAACTCTGTTAATTTAACTGATGGTTTGGATGGACTAGCTAGCAGCTTAAGCATTGTTTATACGGCATTTTTTGCAGCAATTTTGGCGCTTAGCATAACAATTGGTTCTAATTTGTTTTTATCGGGCGGACAAGCTATTGATGCTAATAGAGCGGATGAAATTCATAATTTAATTGTATTTTCACTTGGGCTTGTAGGCGGACTTTTGGCATTTATGGTGTATAATGGCTATCCTGCTAAAATTTTTATGGGAGATACAGGAAGTTTAGGTATAGGCGGAGCATTAGCAAGTTTAGCAATTTTTTCAGGACGCATCTTGATTGTGCCGATTTTAGGAATAATGTTTATAGTAAGCAGCGTATCCGTAATTTTGCAGGTTTTATATTTTAAGAAAACTAAAGGTAAGCGCATTTTTTTAATGGCGCCATATCATCATCATTTAGAAAAAAAAGGAGTACATGAAACAAAGATTGGATTGTACTATTGTGTGATTACAGCAATTATTGGGGCTTTGTGCATAGTTTTTATTTTGATTTAAGCCATCATAATTGATTGACATAATAATAATGTTATCCTAAAAAAGCCAAACAACATTTTAATCAAAATAGAGGTGAACTTTGCCATTCGGCGTGTTCTCCCCTCTATTTTGAGTGTTGTTTGGCGACAATTAGGAGACATGTAGCCCAGATTGGGAAGTGTGCCTCTTAATTGCGGCACATTTTTTTGCATAAGGGGACAAAATTATGTTAGAAAATTTTGAAAACAATGAAATGAATTATGAACTACATAACCATCAAGCTGAATTTAATCATCAGCAAAATTGTCAAGATAACCAAAGAAATGAAAGCTTAATTCGCTTTGAACATGAAGAAGCGAAAGCTAAAATGGAAAAAGCAGCTATTAGGCTTTTTTTATGGTTTCCGTTTGGCATTTATCAGTATGTAAAAGCAAAGAGAAGATTAAAAGAAGCAACTGAACAATTAAGAGAGTTTTTGCAAAATCAGGGTTAATAAGTTTTTAAGATTGCAGGATAAAAAAGAAGAGATTCTTACAGAATGACATAAATTAGGTTTATTAAGTAAAATAGCTTTTGCATTTATTGAACAGCTTATTTTTTTGTCATGCTGTTAAGCATTTCATCTTTTTTTATTTAATAAGCATCCCCACTGGTCATTATAGAAGGGAGGTGCTTATTGTTATTAAATAATAATTTAAATTTTCATCACCCTAACCTAAGCAATACTACTTCTCTATTTTTATTTACTATACTTGTTGCAACTGGCACTGTCCCAATCACCCTGTCTCCTTCTCCGCTTGTTTCAAATCTCACTCCCATCTGCGTCAGCAATCCTACGCCATGCTCTGCCGTCCTTCCTACTAACTCTGGCATAATAACACTCTCATGCACCACTTCCTCAGTCCCCTCCATCCCTCTAAGTTGAAAAATCCTGTCAAATACCTGCCCCACAAACGGAGCTGCAACTAATGACCCATAATACATATATCCTTCAGGCTCATCAACAATCATAATAGTTACATATCTTGGATTGTCTGCAGGAGCAAACCCAATAAAACTTGATACATACTTGCCTTGTACAATCGCCCCGCCTTCACCATACTTTTGTGCTGTCCCTGTTTTTCCGCCTACCAAAAATCCAGGAACACCTGCCTTTTTGCCACTCCCTTGGCTCACCACCCCTTCTAAAATCTCACGCATCTGGATACTGGTTTGCTCACTTATTACCCTTCTTAAGCTATTAGGCTGCCTTCTATAAAACTCAATTCCAGTCCCGCCGCTTCTTGCACTTTGGATAAAATGCGGCTCCATTAAATTGCCTCCATTTACAGTTGCAGCCACAGCCGCCACCATCTGCAATGGTGTAGCCGCAATTGCATGGCCAAAACCTATCCTTGCCAAATCAATATTTTTAACATAGTTTTGCGGAATCAATAGCCCTGCACTCTCACCCATAAAATCAATACCCGTCTTGGATCCAAAACCAAATCCTTTTATCCCATCATAAAATCTTTCTACGCCAATATCAAGCGCTAAATCCATAAATACACAGTTGCAGCTATTGCGCACCCCCTCATGCAAAAGCTGAATCCCATGTCCTTTAGTACGCCAGCATCTTATTCTTTGTCCATCAACTATTCTAAACCCTGCACAAGGAAATTTTGTGTTATCTGTCACTACTCCATGTTCTAAAGCTAATGCTGTAGTAAAAATTTTAAAAGTAGAACCAGGTTCAAATACATCTGTTATCAAAGTGTTTCTTGATAATTGGTTTAGCATATAGATGTCATCACGAGGCACATGGTTTAAATCAAAGGATGGTGTTTGAGCGCTTGCTAAGATTCCACCAGTACGTGCATCCATAATCAACATAGATGCCGACTTAGAATTAAACTGCTTGTGAGCCGAAACTACGGCTTCTTGTGCGAAACTTTGTATATTTGCATCGATTGTCAGAGTAATATCAGCGCCAGGAATAGGAGGAACATAGCGTGTCACCGCATTATCTAATTCTACTCCTCTTATATCTGTAGGGGTATATGCAAAGCCGTTTATTCCACGCAAAAAATGGTTGTAGTGTGCCTCTAATCCATTTTGCCCTACATTATCTATATTAGTAAAACCTAAAACTTGAGTTAAAAAATCTCCCTCTGGAAAGTTGCGTCTTGTATCAACAGTAAAATATACGCCATCAAGCCGCATGTTTATTAATCGCCTTGCTATTAATTGCTCTACTTGTCTTGCTACAGTTATTTCTGATACTGCTGCACCGCTTATTCTATCAAACAAGCGCTGTCTATCTATGCGCAATGCATTTGCTAATTCTGTTGCAACTCTCTCTCTGTCTGTGACTGCCCTAGGTCTAACATAGACAGAATATACATTTATACTGTCAGCTAAAACGATGCCATTGGTATCTAGTATTCTGCCTCTAGGAGCTGCAAGCGGCAAATCTCTATACCATTGCTGTGCACCACGAGATTGTAATTCTCTGCCTTGAATAAGCTGAATATATGCTAAGCGTCCAAATAAAACAGTAAACAAAAAAACAGCAGCTATAAATAAAACAACTACTCTTTTTCTTATTAAGGTCAAATTATTTGAATTATAGTTTTTCAATTTTATTTCCCTCCCATTTTTTTAGAAAAAAGCTATCTTAACGTACTTCGGATGCAAATGCAGGCATACCATTTTTTTCTAAGTAAGCAGTTTTCCATGTACATAGTGTTCTATGAAATATATTTTCTAGCGCAGAACAAAAGTGCCCTAGCGGGCACATCAGACATCTTGCATTGATGCCTTTTTATTGATGCAAGCAATTTTTGATTGCATCAATATTTCCTAGTGCATAAAAAAATTGCTATCTGATTTGATAGCAATCTATTATATATGTATGTCGAAATTTGTAAAATATTACTTGGCAAACATTATCTAGTGAAAATTCTAGCAAAAAATCTAGTGAATCTATCAAACCAATTTGTACTTGGAGTAATTTCTATAGGGGCAACAAAAGCAATCAAATCAACATATTGTATATCATCATTTATTTCCATTCCCATTTCAAGTGCCATTCCTCTTATAAAAGTATCGTCATTAAGCATAGTCAATTGGATATCTTGCTGATTTAATACTTGTGTTTGTGATGCTAATTGTTGCTCTAATGCGCTTGCATTATCATTTGCATTTGCTAGCATTACACCTGTAACTATAACGACTGTTGCTAAAATAACTGCAGCAATTAAATAAGTAACAAGCATAAATTTTGTCCTTGAAGTTACTTCTAAAGCTTGCTCTTTTTGAGGAGATGCTTTTCGTATATCATGCAATCTAGCTTGCCTGCCCTCATGTGCTTTTGGATAATTAGAACGATAGTTAATATCTTGGTTTGCCTTTTGACGTGGCATTGGAGTATAACTAAGGTCAGATAATGATTGATCGTTTTGTGTGTATGTATCAGCAAAAGAGCGTCCTTCAGTATATGAAGAGGGACGATAAACTTTTCTTTTTGGTGGTTCGTCAATTGTTTCTATGACTGAATCAAAACCGTCATGAATATAGATATCTTTCTCTGAATTAACTTTTCTTTTAAAATTTACCATTTTTTCTCTCTCCTATTAAAGTGGTTAAATTTTTTCTATTGATCTTAAAGTGGCTGATGCGCTTCTTGAATTAACTTTAATTTCTTGTGATGATGGAACTTGTTTTTTTAAGAGTTTGCCTTGCGGCATATGCATACAAATACATTGCGGCAAGGATTTATCACATATACAACCAGCCGACAACTCATTAAAAATATTTTTTACTAAGCGATGCTCTAGTGAGTGAAATGACAATATGCACAATCTTGCTCCGCTATTTAGACAATCAAATATATCTTTAATCGCTTTATCTAATCCTCTTAATTCATTATTAACTTCAATCCTAATTGCTTGAAATGCTCGCTTCTCTGGGTGCGTTTCATTTTTATTCGGAATAGATTTCCTAACTAAATCAGCAAATTCTTTTGTTGTTGCAATAGGTTTATTACCTCTTGCCTTTAATATGTTTCTAACAATATTTCTTGAAAATCTCTCCTCACCATACTCAAATAAAATTTTCAACAGCCTGTCCTCTGGATAAGAATTGATTACATCAAATGCACTAAGCGGAGCGTCTTTATCCATTCTCATATCAAGCTCACTATCAAATCTATAACTCATGCCTCGGCTAGGGTCATCAATTTGATGAGAGGATATTCCTAAATCCAGCACAGCACCATCTAGTTTTTTATCACCCAAAATGTCTTTTGCATTTTTAAAATTATCTTTAATTAATGTGTATCTATTTTTAAATTCTGGTCTGTCAAATCTTTTCTCACACTCATTTATTGCGTCAATATCTCTATCTATCCCTATTAAATTTCCGCCATTTTTTAATATCCCCTCACTGTGCCCGCCGCCGCCTAGTGTCCCGTCCAAATATAAACATCCTTTTTTAACTTGCAAAGTTTCTATAATTTTATCTAGTAAAATTGGAATATGATACATATTTTAATCCTTTTTCAACATCTTAATCGCCTCACTAAAGCCTTTAGGAGTACGCTTTAATTCAAGTCTTTCTTCATCCCACAACTGCAAATGATTTCCACCGCTTATAGTAACCAAATTTTTTGTTAAGCCTGCATATTTTATTAATGTAGGCGGCAATAAAATCCTGCCTTGCCCGTCCTCTTCACAAAATTCACCATTCAATAAAAAATTACTTAAATTTGATTTGTCTTCATCATATATTTCAACTTCTTCTAATTCTTTTTGCAGTTTTTCAATAAATTTAGTCGCTCTTTCATTTGTATAGATTAAAAGGCAACCTTCACCATATGTAATATATGGTTTGACTCCTAGTTTTTCCTTATGCTTTGAAGGAATCCTTATTCTGCCCTTTTCATCTAAGGTATGTTGTGATTCACCTATGAACATAGTTAGTTTAACCGCTAAAAAACATGAAGTGACGATTATGGGAGAAGAAACATAATCGTCACTTGCATCTTTCAACGATAAAATTCTAACATATATTATATGCTAACGTCAAGCATTTTGACCACTTTTTTCCACTTTATATTCAAAAAATGAGAGTTTTTTTATGAGAATTCGCTTTGTATAATCTTGACTATTATTTAATAATGTGATACTATATTATAAATACATATTTTAAAGGAGAAATTACTCATGAAAAAAAGAATTATTGCAATTGAAGAGGCTCCAAAAGCAATCGGACCCTATAGTCAAGGTGTAGCAATCACTGAACAAACTGAAACTTTTTATTTTTCAGGAGCATTAGGCATTGACCCTAAGACGGGTAAAATTGAAGGAGATGTGACACAGCAAACTATCCAAACATTTAAAAATATTGATGCTTTATTAAAAGCAAATGGATTGACAGCCGACAATGTTGTTAAGACACTTGTATTTATCACTGATATGCAGGATTTTCCGCTTGTCAATGCTGAATATTCTAAATATTTCCCTAATAATCCACCTGCAAGAAGTTGTGTTGCAGTTAAGCAATTACCATTGAATGGATTAGTTGAAATTGAAATAATTGCAATGAAATAGATCTTTCAAAAATCTAATCATTAGAAAAAAATTATATAATAATCTCAACCAGTTCATTATTAATTTGATCACATGATGTCAAATAATACTCCGTTTTACCTTTCTTAAGATTAAGCGGAGTTTTTATTTTATTGCCGTGCAAATGCCCATATACTACTTTATCTACATTGTATTCTTCAATTAATTCTGTTACCTTGCTATTTTCCCCCTTATAATTAAACGGAGGATAATGCAGCATTAACACAATCCTATCACCTTCTTCCTTTATTTTTTGCATTTGCTCTAACGATAGTTTTATCCTGATTAACTCTCTATCAAAAATCTTTTTATCTTCATCTTTTATACTATCCACCATCCAACCCCTTGATCCGCAAAAAATAATATCACCAAATTTCAAACAATCATTTTGTAATGCATAAAAATCTTTAGGCAGCACATTTCTAAGCACTGTAATTGATTTCCACCAATAATCATGGTTTCCCCTGATCATAATTTTTTTTCCTTTCAATTTGCCAATGAAATCTAAATCCAACATAGCATCCTCTAAATGCATCGCCCAGCTTATGTCACCAGCAATCAACACTACATCCTCATCAGCTATTTTCTTACCCCAATCATAAACAATCTTATCTATATAATCATCCCATTTAGAACCAAAAATATCCATAGGCTTTGGATTATTAATCGATAAATGTAAATCAGAAATGGCAAAAACTCTCATAAATTAATTGCCTCACTAATCATTTGCAATGTTTTGTCTTTGCCCATACCTTTGTCTGAAACCGTAATAATATTATCCTTGCCTACATTTAAAAATGCCGCTAAATCCATAACATGCCTATGTAATTGTGATTTTGACAGTTTGTCGCATTTAGTTGCTAGAATAGAAAAAGGCAATTGAAAATAATATAAATAATCTAGCATCTGTGAATCTAGCGGACTCTTAACCCTAATATCACACAAAATAAAAACTTTTCTTAATGCGTTTTTAGAAGTAGCAGCACTAAAATAGCCTTCTGCCAATGTCTTGAATGCCTCATTTTGAGTCTTTGATGCTTTTGCATAGCCATAGCCAGGCAAGTCTACTAAGGTAAACTGACCATCATTGCAGTCAAAAATATTTATAAGGCGAGTACGCCCAGGAGTCTGCGAAGTTTTTGCAATTTTTTGATTTGTTAAAGTATTAATTAATGTAGACTTACCCACATTGGATCTGCCACAAAAACAAAACTCATTTTTATAATCGAATTTTGCATATTCCTTTGCATCAGCAAAGCTTGTAATAAATTTTGTTTTTATAATCTTCATATATCAAGCATTCCTTAATACATTCAAAATAAACAGTGCTATTTTTTTATTAAGTTATAAATTTATGAATTTATTGCAAAATAATAGCATTATCAAACACAGTATCAATGTCATCTGCAGTGATAATTTTTACAGCATCTGTAACCTCTTTTGGTATTTCCTTTAAATCTTTTTTGTTTTCTTGCGGAATTATTAAAGTCTTTATCCCTAATCTATAAGCAGCAAGGGATTTTTCTTTTAAACCGCCTATTGCTAAAACTTTTCCTCTTAAAGTAATTTCACCAGTCATGGCAACATTGCTTCTTACTTTTTTATCAATTAGTGCTGATAGTATTGCTGTTGCAACAGTAATTCCTGCACTTGGTCCGTCCTTAGGAGTAGCCCCTTCAGGGAAATGAATATGAATATTATGAGTTGCAAAAACTTCACCGTCAATTTCATATTTATCCATGCGTGCTTTAATTAATGATAATGCAGCTTGACATGACTCTTTCATCACGTCACCTAATGACCCTGTTAAAATTATATCTCCTTTTCCGCCCTTGATTAAAGCAACCTCTATATTTAAAGAGCATCCGCCTGTAGATGTCCACGCTAAACCTGTTGCTAAACCCACGCTGTCCTCTTTAAGCATTTCATCTTCTAAGAATCTTTCAGGACCTAATAATTTAACAATATCATTCTCTTTAATTGTCTTTTTCTTTTCACCCTCTTCTAATACCTTAACAGCTAATTTCCTTGCCACGCTGCCTATTTCTCTTTCTAAATTTCTCACCCCGCTTTCTCTTGTATAGGAATAAATAATTTTATTAATTGCCCCATCACTAAATTCGATTTTTTCTTCATTTAAGCCGCTTAACTTTAATTGCTTTTTAATCAGATATTTTTTTGCTATTTGCAATTTTTCTGCAAAAGTATAGCCGCTTAACTTAATGACTTCCATCCTGTCTAAAAGCGGAGGAGAAATACTATCAATCGTATTTGCAGTCATAACAAAAGTTACCTTTGATAAATCATAAGGGATTTCAATATAATGATCTTTAAAATTAAAATTTTGATTTGGGTCCAATACTTCTAACATAGCCGCAGCCGGATCACCCCTAAAATCAGATGCCATTTTATCTATCTCATCTAACAAAAATACAGGATTAACCACCTTTGCGTTTTTCATTGCTGATACAATCCTGCCTGGCATTGATCCAATATAAGTGCGCCTATGCCCTCTTATCTCTGCCTCATCTCTAACTCCGCCTAAACTCATAGTCACAAGCTTTTTGCCTGCTGCCCTTGCTATACTTGAAACAATAGAAGTTTTGCCAACACCCGGAGGTCCAACAAAACAAAGAATAGGTGCACGATGAGTTTTAGTTAACTGATGAACAGCTAAAAATTCTAAAATACGTTCTTTAACTTTTTCTAGTCCATAGTGATCTTCATCCAAAATATCTTTAGCATTTTTTAAATCAAAATTATCTTTAGATTCCTCATGCCACGGCAAATCCAATAACCACTCGATATATGTCCTAATCACCCCTGACTCAGGTGAAGAAGAGTTCATTTTTTCTAATCTGGATATTTCTTTTTCAATCTTTTCAGCCGCCTCTTTTGACACATTCTTCTCTTTTAATTGCTTTCTATAATTTTCTGCCTCATCTTCATCCTCTCCTAATTCAACTTTAATAGCTTTCATTTGCTCTCTTAAATAAAACTCTCTTTGATTCTTATCAATGCTAGCACGCACCGCTGCAGCTATTCTTTTTTCTACCGCTGCAATTTCACCCTCTTTTGACATCTGAGTCAAAATATCTTCTAATTGCAAGCACACTGACTTTTGTTGTAATAAATTTTGTTTAGAAGCATCATTTCTATAGACTATATTAGAAACATAAGCAATGAATTTTTCAAACTCATTATCTTTTAATGCAGAAATTACTTCTGGTGAAATTCTTGTTTCTATATGCTTAAAAATTTCCATTTGGGTGACTAGATTACGCTTTATTGCCTCTAGCATAATCTCATCATCCTTTTCAGTGAAAAAAGGCATAAGCTCTACTACAAAATGCGGCTGCAGTTGCACATATGCATCAATTTCCATCCTAGCAAGACCAACTACTTGACAGCGCATGTGCTCACCAGCTAAACGAATAGTTTGGTTGACCCTAGCAAGTGTACCAACTCTATAAATATCTTTAGGAGACGGGTTTGCATGCTGAGAAGATTTTTGTGCAACTAAAAAAACCTCTTCACCTGTTTCAAGCACCTTTTGCATAGCGGACATTGTTTTGTCTCTTGCAATATCAATATGCGTGACCTGTCCAGGAAACAAAACCATCCCTCTAGTAGGTATCATTTTATAAGTGCGGTTTTGTGCTGACGCTATTTTCTCTTTTTGAATATAAATATTTTCCATATGGTCCTTTAAATTATGAATTAATATGCTCTGCTGCTGCTATCCTAAAAGCATCGCCTAAATTTTTTGCCTTGCCCTCAAATACTTTATTGCTTGTTTTTATTGCTATTATATATTCTTCCCCTTCGTGGTTATACTCAATCACTGTATTATTATTTGACAATATTTTTTCAATAACTTTATCTCTAACTAAAGCCATAGAATAGTCAGGAGCAGTCTTTATGCAATCACCCGGCACCTCTAGAGGATCAGATAAACTGCCCTCAATATATGCTTTTTTATATTTTTTTCTATAAGCCTCTGCCATATCACCATTAGGAATATCCTTGCCGCAATGACGGCAGGTACGATACTTAGTAGTCTTTTGCAATGTATGCATATTATGTGTCCAAAAACCTTTTCCTACTCCTTCGCTTAAGCCCATCCATTTTGCAATTATTTCATCAAGCTTTTTATCTTTCATAGTTTTCTCCTATAATATATTCTTATTATTGTATCATATTTCATTTGACATGAGCAAACAAAATAAGGTAGTATATCTAGTGAAATAATTTTTAAGAGGTAAAATATGAAACACACTATAGAAAAGAATAAAGACAAAACAAAAATTAATTTTGAACTTGATGCAAAACTATGGGATTCTTATATCGAAAAGATTTACCAAAAAGAAAAAGCAAAAATTAATATTGCCGGATTTAGAAAAGGTCATGCACCTAGAGCAATGATCGAAAAATTGCATGGCAAATCAATTTTTGTTGATGATGCTTTCAATTTATGCTTTAGAGAATGCTATTCAAAAGTTTTAGATGAAAACGAAGAAGTTTTTCCTGTAGAAGAACCATCTGTTGAAATTTTAAGTTTAGATGAAAACGGCATCAAATTTAGTGCTGAATTTAGTGTTAAACCTGAGGTTAAATTGGGTGATTATACTGGTATTCAAATTGATAAAATTGAATATAAGGTGACAAAAAAAGATATTGATAAAGAAATAGATACTGCAAGGGCAAGACTGGCTAGAAAAATTGAAAAAGCAGAAAAGGACTCACTGGCTGAAAATGGAGATGTGGTCAATTTAGATTATTCAGGAAGTGTTGACGGGGTCAAGTTTGAAGGCGGCACTGCTGAAAATCAAGAATTAGAGTTAGGATCAAACTCATTTATTCCTGGATTTGAAGCACAAATGATTGGCATGAAAAAAGGTGAAAAGAGAGATTTAAAGGTCACCTTCCCTGACAAATATCATTCAGAAGATTTAGCAGGCAAAGAGGCTGTTTTTTCAGTTAAATTAAACAGCATTTTCAAAAAGGAATTGCCTAATATTGATGATGAATTAGCAAAAGAGGTATCTCAGTTTGATACTTTAAAAGATTGGAAAGATGATATAGAAAAGAAATTAACAGAGCAAGCAACTCAAAAAGAAAAGGCAGAAAATGAAAATGCTTTGATTGAAAAAATTGTTAAAAATGCTAAAATTGATGTGCCTGATTGCATGTTTAAAACTGAATTAAAATATATGCTTAATGATTTTGCGCAAAGACTTCAATATATGTATGGCGGTCTAAAAATTGACGATTATTTTAAAATGACTGGGTCAAGTGTAGATGATTTTAATAATCAACATAAGCTGCAAGCTGAAAAAAATGTAAAAACTAGGCTTGTTTTAGAGGCTATTATTAAAACTGAAAAACTAGAAATTACTGAAAAAGATATTGATGCAGATTTAGATAGAAGAGCTGATAAATCTAAAAAGACTAAAGAAGAGTTTTTAAAAAGCGTGGATACTGAATATAGAAACTATGTTAAAAGTATGTTAGTTAGTGAAAAAGTTATGAATTACTTAAATGCAAATAACAAAATTGAAAAAAAATCTAAAAAATGACATTATCCCTTATCTTTTGTTGATTTTTAATCACAATATTTAATTATAATAATAAAGGTCGTATCAAAAGATTAAATAATCTTGCGTCCTTTAGTTAAAGGAGACAAATTAAAAAATGGAATCAATCAAAAATACACTGATACCTATGGTAATTGAGCAAACTAACAGAGGTGAACGTTCTTATGATATTTATTCACGCCTTTTAGAGGACAGGATTGTATTTATATCTGGTGAAATTAATGATATATCTGCCAATGTTGCTATTGCTCAATTAATATATTTAGAAGGCAAAGACCCTGAAAAAGATATTTCTTTATATATTAATTCGCCTGGCGGATCTGTATCTGCAGGCATGGGTATATATGACACTATGAATTATATTAAGTGCGATGTGTCTACAATGTGCGTAGGAATGGCAGCAAGCATGGGGGCATTTTTGCTTTCTGCAGGCGCAAAAGGCAAACGATATGCTCTTCCTAATAGTGAAGTAATGATTCATCAGCCACTAGGCGGAGCAAGAGGTCAAGCAAGCGACATTGCAATTGCAGCGCAACATATCTTAAAAATAAAAAATCGACTTAATAAAATTTTATCAAAAAACACTGGTCAATCGTTAGAAATAATTGAACGAGATGTTGACAGGGATAACTATATGTCGGCAAAAGAAGCACTTAATTATGGATTAATAGATAAGATATTTGAAAAACGTGTTTAATGAAATTTTTTAAAACTTGAGATTCTTAATAGAATAATAAAATTTATTTTTATGTAATTTTTTAAAGAATCTCATTAATATTATGCTATGGAGAATTTATTTATGAACCTAGATCCTAAATGCTCATTTTGTAATAAACCTGACAGTCTGGCCACTCATATGCTTGCAGCACCTTCTAATAATGTTTTTATTTGTGAGGATTGTGTTGCTATTTGCAATAATGAAATTAAGAAAAAAACAAAAACTACTGATTCAAAAAAACAACTTAAGCTCCCTACCCCAGAAGAAATTAAAAATCAGCTTGATGAATATATTATTGGTCAAGACACAGCAAAACGCACACTAAGCGTAGCTGTTTATAACCATTATAAACGTATTCAAAATAATGCGACTGAAAGTGATGAAATTGAGTTAAATAAAAGCAATATCTTAATGCTTGGTCCGACTGGCTGCGGCAAAACTTTGTTAGCTCAAACATTATCAAAGATTTTAAATGTCCCATTTGCTGTTGCTGATGCTACCACCTTAACAGAGGCTGGTTATGTTGGTGAGGATGTTGAAAATATTTTGTTAAAGCTGATTCAAGCAGCTGATTTTGACATTGAAAGAGCTGAAAGAGGGATAATTTATATTGATGAAATTGATAAACTAGCACGCAAAAGTGAAAATGTGAGTATTACTAGGGATGTGTCTGGTGAAGGAGTACAGCAGGCACTTTTGAAAATTGTTGAAAGTACTGTTGCTAATGTGCCGCCTCAAGGCGGCAGAAAACATCCTCAACAAGAATTCATTAGAATTGATACTACTAATATTTTATTTATTTTTGGCGGAGCATTTGTAGGTTTAGAGGATATCATCGGAAAAAGAATAAATGCTAAAGGCTTAGGGTTTGGTGCTAGCGTAAAGGGCAAAAATGATAATGAAAGATTTGAAGCTTTAAAAAATGTGCAGCCTCAAGATTTAAACAAATTTGGATTGATTCCTGAATTTGTAGGAAGAGTACCTGTTACAGTAAGCTTATCTGCACTTGATAAAGCAGCATTAAAGAAAATTTTGGTTGAGCCAAAAAATGCTTTAATAAAGCAGTATATAAAGCTTATGGAAATGGATGGGATTGAATTGGTCTTTGATAGTGATTCTATTGATGCAATAGCAAGCAAAGCAATTGAAATGAATACAGGGGCTAGAGGTTTAAGATCTATAATTGAAAGCTTTTTGATTGATACTATGTTTAAGGCTCCGTCAGATAAGACTATTAAGAGTATTTTAATTGAGAAAGATTGTGTGCTTGATGGCAAAGAACCTAAATTAACTAAAAAAAGAATAGCGTGATATTATGCCGCAAGATGCTTTAACCTATTCATTTTTAGTAAATGAGTTAGATTTAATATTAAAGGGCAGCAAGATTGATAAGATTACTATGCCTTTTAAAGATGAAATAATTCTCTCCTTTAGACACAGAGGAAAGAATTTTTTCCTATTAATTTCTTTAGGGCAATATGCTAGACTGCACTTGATTAAAGAAAATAAACCTTCTCCCCCTACCCCATTTTCATTTTGTATGCATTTAAGAAAAAATATCGGGGGCGGAATTATTGAGTCAATCAGCCAAGAGCCATTTGAGAGAATAATTTATATCGATATTTTGTTCAGAAATGAATTAGGGATTCAAGAGAATAAAAGATTGGTTTTAGAGATAATGGGTAGATACTCTAATGCTATTTTAGTGAATAGAGAAACAAACAAAATAACTGATTGCGCTAAACATATTGCCTTTGACGAAGGTATTAAAAGAGTGGTGATGCCTGGCATAATATATAAAGTTCCTGATAATAAATCATTTAATGTAATTAACAAACAATGGTTTTTAAATGGAGATATTTTGATAGATGAGCGATTTAGATTAGAAAATGATTTAGCACAAAACTTAAATATCAGAGGACTTGCTCCGATAACTAAGCAAGAACTTGTTTATAAAGCTAAATTAGATAATTCATCTACTTTAAAAGATAATGATAGACCTGCCCTTTTTAATGCTTATACGGCATTATATAACGAAGAATTAAAACCATGTATTTTAGGCAATGATTTTTTTATCAGACCTTATAATTTTAATAAAGGTGAATACCTGATTTTTGATTCATTAAATGAAACAATGGACTATTTTTTTGCCAATAAAGATTTAAACGATAGATTAAAATCTAAGTCATCAAAGTATTTGACATTAATAAAAAATAATTTAAAGCGTGCAGCAAAAAAATTGACAGAATTTAAGCAAAGAATGATTGAATGTGAGAATTTAGAAGAAGATAAAATTTTTGGTGAATTAATAACAGCAAATATTTATAAGCTAAAACAAGGCGACAAAGAATTAGAAACAATAAACTATTATGATAATATAAGTGTAAAAATTCCGCTTGATGTTATGCTGTCTCCTGCCAAAAATGCACAAAAATATTATAAAAAATATGCAAAGAAAAAGCGTGCACTAGAGATGACTAGTGACCTTATTTTAAAAACTGAAGATGAAATAACACTATATCAAGCTTTTAAAGATGATTTAGATAGTGTTAGCTCATTAGCAGATTTAACAGAGATAATAGAAAGTATGGCTGATTTGAAGTTAATTAAAGAGCAAAAACGCACAAAAAAAGATACTTTGTCTTCAATATATACTGAAGATGTTGATGGGTTTAAGATAAGAGTCGGAAAAAATAATGTGCAAAATGATAGACTGGTCAGACAAGCAAACAAGGATGATTTATGGTTTCATATCAAAAATTATAGTGGAAGCCATGTTATTATTGAAGCAGCAAAACGGCAAGTCCCTGATAATATTATATTAAAAGCTGCTCAGTTAGCTGCCAAAAATTCTAAAGCAAAAGCTTTAAATAAAATAGAAGTGGACTATACTTATATAAAGTACGTCCACAAAATATCTGGCACAGTTTTAGGCAAAGTTAGCTATACCAATCAAAAAACCATTGTTGTTAATTTAGATTAAATAATTTGGACTGTGAAAAAATGTACCATTCCGATTATTGCTAAAATTATGACTAATCCCATTATGACAATATTAACAACGCTTCGCTTAAATTCAGGCGAGCGTTTATTTTTTGTTGTTAAAGCCACCATTATTGACCTAAATACTGCAATGCTGCCACCAAGCATAAATAATCCTAACCCAACAGGCAAAATATAAGGAGTTATGCTAAATAAAGCCATCCCTAAGATAGTTATAATTGGTGCTAACAAAATCAAAATTATGTCACCTATTTGCTTTAACCCAAACGGAGTTAAATATCTAACCAACGCATTTTTTTGTTTTCTTTTAGCCATGATGTTTTTTTTCCTCTTAATTATTTTTGGTAATTTTTAGTAAATTTATTCTTGTTAGCTTATTATAATTGTTTCTAGCCTCACTATAATAGTTGTGACATAACTATCCACTATAATAAACATCTCACTTGTCATATGACAATAGATTTCATAAGTAATCCATGTTCTGCCATCTGTATTAGGGTTCCAAATATATGTCTCGGTAACTTGAACTGTGACTCTCCCCTCACTCTCCCAAATCAATGTGCCGCTATTAAAAACTTGTATACTGTCAAATGTGCCATCTATCGGAGTGCCGCCAACTACTTCTGAAGAGCAAGCGTCACACCCTAAAAAAGCAAGAGGCATAAGCATAACAAAAATTACAGCCAGTGCGATTTTTATTTTTAATTTCATGCTATTTTAACCCCTTGCTGCCTGGTTTAATTGCAGGGATGCCAGTTTTGCAAATTGGGCAATCACTAGAGTCAAATGTAGCAATATCTAATTGAATAAGTGATTCATAAGGCACACCAAAATCTGCTTTGCCGCCGCTTCTATCAACTATACTAGCAACACAAACAACATCAACATCCATATTTTTTAATAAATTAACAACTTCTTTAGCCGACCCACCTGTTGTCACCACATCTTCTACCACAATCACCTTTGCACCCTTTTCTATCTCAAAACCACGCCTTAAATTAAAAACCCCATTTTCTCTTTCTGCAAAATAATTCTTGATATTTAGTTGCCTTGCAACTTCATACCCCATTAAAATGCCGCCCACTGCAGGAGATACAATTGCGCTAGCACCAAATTTCTTAAGTTTTTCACTTAAAGCTGTACAAATTTTTTCACTAGAAACAGTATCTACAAATAATTTTGCACATTGCATATATGTATCAGAGTGACGCCCGCTCGTCAAGATAAAATGTCCCCTTAACATGCCTCCCGTTTTTTCAAAATAAGATAAAATCTCTGCTTTTGTCATGATATATTACTCCTTAAACTGTAGTTATTTAATTTTTTATTAAAGCTCTCAAATTTATTAGCTATGCTAGATAAATCATTATCACCTAATTTCAATCCAAATTTAACTTTCTCTCTGCCTCTAAACAACCAAATAAATTCAATAAAAACTTTCTTTCCTTTAGGGGTTAAAACTAAATTTTCAATGTCACCTTCTTCAATTTCTGCCCAATCTTCCATATGAGTATAAACAAAAATAAAACCATTTTCTTTAAGAACAGCAAAACCAGGAAAAGTCCACCATTTGCTTCTTATATGTCTGCCTTTTAAAATAATGTCACCCTCGCCAATAAGTCCGTCTCTTTTAAGTTTTATTTGTGCATTTTTAAAATTCCACCCCATGTTGAACTTGTGTCTCCATTTTTATAAAATAATAACTCTCAATTTATAATCAAAGAGCCAATTAAATCTTTTAACCTATCTATTTTACATTCTTTTAAAAGGCTTGTCAACTCATTAACTAGCCTAAATCCTGCATTTGGATCAAAAAAATTAACTGTTCCTATCTGAATAGCACTTGCTCCAGCAATCATAAACTCTAAAATATCCTCTGCTTTAGTAATTCCACCCATACCGATAATAGGGATTTTCACAGCCTTAGAAACTTCATGAGTCATTTTTAAAGCAATTGGTTTAACTGCAGGACCAGATAAGCCGCCATATATATTTGCCAAGATAGGACGTTTAGTTTTATAATCTATCGCCATACCGCCTATAGTGTTGATAAGTGAAATTGCATCTGCACCAGCATTTTCAACAGTTTTTGCTATTTGAGAAATTGATGAAACATTAGGACTTAGTTTAACTATTAAAGGTTTTTTAGCAAGTTTTTTTGCCTCTTTCACCACTTTCTCTGCTGAACTGCAATCCACTCCAAAAGCAATACCTCCCTCTTTAACATTAGGACAAGAAATATTTAGCTCTATCATGTCTACACAATCTGCCGATGAAATTTTTTCAACAGCAGCACAATAGTTTTCTATAGTGTTGCCTGCAATATTTGCTATAACCACAGTATCTATACTATTTAAAAACATTGACTCATTTTGGATAAAACTGTTAATTCCAGGATTTTGCAAACCTACACTATTTAATATCCCGCTGGGGGTTTCTGCTATTCTAGGCGCTGCATTACCTTCTCTAGGCTCTAATGTCAGACCTTTTGTGCATATCCCCCCTAAAACTGATATATCATAAAATCTATTATATTCACGACCAAATCCAAAAGTCCCGCTTGCTGTAATTACAGGGTTTTTAAACTCTATACCCGCTATTTTTACCTTTAAATCAATCATACAACTACCTCCTTAATATCAAACACAGGACCTTCAATGCAAACTCTTTTATTTTTTTGATGCTCATCAGCAATTATAGGACAAGTACAAACTAAACAAGCACCTACTCCGCATGCCATGCGCTGCTCTAATGAAACTAACACAGGGATTGATATGTTTTTAAACGTTTCTTTAGCAGCTTTAACCAACCCATGTGGTCCGCACATAATAATTGCATCAAAATTAGCAATATCTTTTTTTATAAAATCTAACGCATAACCTTTTTCACCTAAAGAACCGTCATTAGTAGCAACTATAGTTTTTTTGCAAGTTTTTTTAAAGTCATTAATAAAAAGTGCTTTGTCTTTTGAATTAAATCCTAGATATGCAAAAAAGTTTTTATCTTTATAGTCTTTAGTAATTCTAAAAAGCGGAGCACACCCTATACCGCCACCTAATATTCCTATATTTTTATAAGTATTAATCTTAAAAAAGCCATTGCCAAGCGGCAAAGTTGCTTTTAAGATTTCACCTTTTTTTAAGTTTTTTAAAGCCAGCGTACCCTTGCCTACAACCGCAAGATAAATAGTGACTGAAGTATTGTCATAATCATAAATACAAAACGGACGACGAAGAATGAGGCTATTATCTGGAACTTCTAAATTCAAAAACTGCCCCGCAGTGATTTTAGGAAGTATTTCTTCACTAGTCAAAACAAGCCTAACAGTATCTGAATTAACTAATTTTATATCAGAAACTTTAAAACTAATATCTTTCATTTAAACACCTTGATAAATTGATTTATAAAGCTCTTCTCTCATGTCAACTGCAGCTGCATAACAAGCCTTATCAAATTCCATCCCTTTATATTTATCCATTTTATAAGCACAAATTAATCCTCTTGAATTATTGATAATTGCACCATGTTTATCTTTATCAAAGAAACATTTTAAGTCTTTTGCAGTGCCGCCTTGAGCGCCGTACCCTGGCACCAAAAAGAAAATATTTTTAAATGTGTTTCTTAAAATCTCTGCTTCATTTGGATGAGTTGCACCAACTACTGCACCTACATCACTATAACCGTATTTGCCACGAGTACTCTCTCCCAATTTATTTAAAAGACCAGCCATATTTTCATACACTGTTTTATACTCAACGCCCTTGACCTCTAAATTTTGAATTTGACTGCTTGATGGATTTGAAGTTTTAACTAAAACAAAAATCCCTTTGTCATATTTTTTGCAATCATCAATAAACGGAATCAACCCGTCTTCACCCAAATATCCATTTATGGTAGCAAAATCACCCTCAAAAGGAGTATACTCCTTATCACCAATTTTAATTTTTCCTAAATATGCCTTTGAATAAAAACCTGCAGTAGAGCCGATGTCGTTTCTTTTAACATCAGCTATACTATACATTCCGTTTTTTCTTGCATAATCAAGAGTATTTTTATACACTTGCATACCAGCAACACCCAGCATCTCATAACAAGCTGCCTGAATTTTTACACAAGCTACAATAGGTGCTAGTTTATCGATTAATTTAAAATTAAATTCTTTAATTACTTTGGCAGCATCTTCTAGAGTATTAATACCTTTAGTCATTTTCTCTGGCAAATACTCAAAAATAGTGTCTAAACCTAATAATGAAGGGTTTTTTAAATTATCCATTTTTTCAATTAGTTTATCTATCATAGTTTCTCCTAACAGTACTATACTGTTTTGTCATACTTATTTATTTTATTTAAAATTTCTGCATTAGACCTGTTCAATAACTTACATGGTCAGATAAAGCATGGATTTTTTTAAAGCAAAATTTTATTGTTTTTGCAGTTAATACTAGCAGTATTAACAAAAAATGAATAAATTTTTGAATAAAAAAACTGTTTTAGATGTGCCATGTAAGTTATTGAACAGGTCTATTATATAAAAATTACACTATTTCACCATTGATAATTGTAATCAATATTTTACCTTTAACTTTCCATCCATCAAATATACAATTTCTTGCTTTTGATTTAAAGATGCACGCATCAATTGCATATGGATGAAGTTGATTGATATCTGCAATAATTAAATCCGCCAGTTCACCTTCTTTAACTTCACCTGCATTAAGTCCTAAAATTTTGGCAGGAGTATAGCTCATTAATCTAATTAAATGTGGCAAATCTATATGTTTATCGTCTACTAAATGAGTGTATGAAATTGCAAATGCAGATTCAAAGCCAATTGTTCCAAACGGAGCATATCCAAACTCTTGACGCTTTTCATCTAGTGAATGTGGGGCATGATCAGTTGCAATACAATCAATTGTACCATCTTTAAGCCCTTTTATAATTGCGTTTATATCATTAGCTGTCCTTAATGGAGGATTGATTTTAGCAAAAGTATTAAAAGAAGAAACCTCTTCGTCAGTAGCTGCAAAATAATGCGGACAAGTTTCTGCTGTGACTTTAACACCTCTATATTTTGCTTCTCTAATTAAATTAACGCTGCCCTCTGTTGACACATGCGCTATATGCACTCTTGCACCTGTATGCTCGGCTAAAATTAAATCTCTAGCCACTATTATTTCTTCTGCAGATCTACAAATTCCTTTAAGTCCTGCTGTAGTCGCATTAAAACCCTCATTAACAAGACCACCGCTTGCAATTGATAAGTCCTCACAATGACTGATAACAAGCGCATCATGACTCTTTGCATAGCTAAGTGCATTTTTCATAAGCATTGCATTTTCAACAGGGCGGCCATCATCAGAGAAAGCTATTACACCTGCTTCTTTCAATTTGCCCATTTCAGCTAACTCTAGTCCTTTCATACCTTTAGTTATGCATGCAATGGGATAAACCTTGACTGTGCCAATTTCTGCTGCCTTAGTTTGAATATATTTAACAATTGCCTCATTATCAATTACAGGATCTGTATTTGGCATACAAGCAATTGAGGTATAGCCCCCTGCGGCAGCAGATTTTATGCCTGAAACAATATCCTCTTTATATAAAAAACCTGGATCTCTTAAATGTGCATGCATATCAACCAACCCTGGCATAATAATTTTGCCGCTTGCATCAATAAGTTCATCAGCATTAATTTCAATATTAGGAGCAATTTTTTTAATTCTGCTGCCCTCAATTAAAATATCTGCTTTGATAACTTTATCTAATAATACAACTTGTCCATTTTTGATTAAGATACTCATTTTATTATTTCTCCTCAAATTATTAATGGTTTCAATTAATCTAAAACTAATTCTGTTCTAATGCTTTCAAACAAATCTAAAGCACCTTGTATAGCAATCCATATTCATAATCCATAACGAACTTTTTGTCTTGAAGGTAATAATATAAAATTTTCATATTCAATATCCGCATGCTCTAAAGAATTATAACGCCATAACATGATGTTTTCCCCATCCTTAGCTGCAAAAATTCCATTATCAAAAACTTCCCTTTGACCATCACTATGGCTTATTGTCACAACAGTAATTGTAAAACCCTCTTCTATAAGCATCTCTCTAACCTGACTAAATGCAGGATGAACATTTTCAAACCAATTGTCATAATCAAAATCGTTGCCATTACATGCAGTAAAAGCAGTAAAAATTGATAAAGTAAATAATGCAATAATTATAATAGCACATATTTTTAATTTTTTCATCACACTAACCTCCCAACACCATATTTAATACTGCCATCCTAACTGCAATACCATTTGTAACTTGCGGCAAAATTACACTCTGAGAACCATCCACCACCTCTGATGCAATTTCTAATCCACGATTAATTGGCCCCGGATGCATAAGCATGACATTTGAGTCAGCCTTATTTAATCGGCGTTGATTTATTCCATAAAATTTATGATACTCATCAATTGACGGAAACAACCCTGATGACTGACGCTCTAACTGCATTCTTAACCCCATAACTACATTTGCACCCTCTACAGCTTTATCTAAATTGTTTGATACCTCACAACCCATTCTTTCAACTTCTAAGGGTAATAGAGTATTAGGAGCCACCACTGTCACTTTTGCGCCTAGTTTAGTTAATCCCCAAAGATTGCTTCTTGCCACTCTAGAATGCTTTATATCTCCTGCAATAACAATTTTTAAATCTTTAAAACTATTATGTTTTTCATAAATGGTTAGCATATCTAAAAGCGCTTGAGTGGGATGCTCATTTGTTCCGTCACCACCATTGACTACTGACGCTTTAACGTTTTTACTAAGTAAATGCGGTGCACCGCTCATAGAATGTCTTATGACTATACAATCACATAATAATGCGTCAAGATTCTGCCCTGTATCAATAAGAGTTTCACCTTTTTGTATGGATGAAGATGAAGCAGCAATGGCGCATGTGCCTGCTGACAAAGCTTTGGCTGCTGACTCAAAAGACACTTTTGTGCGTGTAGAGTTTTCATAAAATAATGTCACTACAGTTTTATTTTTTAAGTAGTCTAATTTTTTTTGCGGACCCAAAATGATGCTTTTAAATTTTTTAGCTTCTTCTAATATAAAAAGAATTTCTTCTTTAGAAGTTGTTTTCAAGCCCAATAAATGTTTTTTCATAATCTATGACTCCTTCTTTTGCTAAGATAGTCTTAAAAATTTTAGGGATGGGGGCAGTGAATGTCAATATTTTTTTTTGAGTTGGATGAATGAACGATAGCGAGTATGCATGAAGTAATGGACCTTCTAAATCTGGGACAATTAGTTTAGCACCATATACTCTATCGCCCAGTATTGGATGCTTAAAGAATTTTGCATGTACTCTAATTTGATGGGTGCGACCTGTTATGATATTGAATGCCATTAGAGTAAACTGATTAAAGCGCTTTAGCACTTTAAATTTTGTCAGTGCTTCTCTTGCATGGTTTTCTCTTAAAGAAGGAGCCGATAAATCAAATTTTTTTTTGTTGCTAAAATCTATCTCACCTTTTGTGACCATCATTTTTTTTCTGTCTTTTGGCGAGCGTGCTATTGAAGCAAATATTTGACCGCTATCATTTTTAACGATACCCTCTGATATAGCTATATAGATTTTTTTTACTTGCCTTTTTTCTATTTGATTTGATAATGACAAATGAGCAGCATTATTTTTGGCTATTACCATAAGACCAGTTGTATCTTTATCTAATCGATGTACAATTCCAGGACGATATACTCCGTTTATAGTAGATAAATTTTTTAAATGATATAATAAAGCAGACACTAATGTATTGTTTGTTACTCCGCCGCCCGGGTGCACCACTAAACCAGCTTGTTTATTTATAACTGCAATATCATCATCTTGATAAATAATATCAAGCGGAATATTTTTAGGTGAAATATCAATCTCTTTAATAATAGAAAAAATCTCTATTTTATCATTAATCTTCACCATTTTACCACTTTTAATTATGACTTGTCCATTTAAAAAGATACGTCCCTCATCATTTAATTGTTTTATATATGATCTTGTATAATTTGTAACACTTGCTAAATATATATCCAGTCTAATTGAAGCATCTGTATCAACTATTATCATTTGACTGCTCATCACTAATCACCTCTTGCTCGTCATTTTGTTGTATAAATACATCTTTTGACTCTGTTTGCTCTACAATAATTTCCTCATTAATTATTTCATTATCATTAAATTCACCATCCGTCAAAACTTTTTTTCTTGCTTCTTTTGCCGCAGTTTTATCTTTTTCATCTTTAGTCCAGTCTTTAAAAAAATATATTAAGAAAGTTGCTACGCCGACAATCAAAAATGCATCCGCAAGATTAAACACAGGGAAAGTCCTATATCCAAAAATTGTCATACCTAAAAATCTAACTTGAATCCAGTCACGTACTGCTCCGTGAAAAATCCTGCAATATAAGTTTCCTAAAGCGCCGCCTATTATTAATGCTAATGCTATCCTAAACAACCTGCGATTTTTATTGCCCCACACCATATAAAAAATGAAAGCAGAAATTGTAATAGAAATAAATACTATAAAAAAAATACGAGCCTGTGTTTGTGTAGGATAAGACCCAAACATACCAAAAAAATTGAAAAAATTAAATCCAACTGCTGCTGCATAATTTCTAAAATGAACAATTTCTAAAAAATTTGGCAAAAGTGTGACCATTCCAATCCTATACTCTATAAATCTAGCTATCAAAAATTTTGTAAAAACATCCAAAAATATAGCGCCAAATATAATGACCCACTCTAGTTTCCATGTTCTTTTAAAATAATTTAAGATTCTTTGTTTTTTTGAATTTGGCGGTGGAATTAAAAATAAATTTTCCATAGTTTATCCTTTTTTAAGAATGAATCTGTGTACCTTTAGGAGAGAACACAAAAATATTTTCTGTAATTCTATGCACGCTTCCACTTAATGCAAAGATTGCTCCTGATAAATAATCTAATATACGCTGAGCATCATTTTCATCTATGTCATTTAAATTAGCAACCGCAGGCTCACCGCCTCTTAAAAATGTGATGAATTTCTCTATGTCTTTAAGACTTTTTAGGCGGTAAACTGCTATGTTTCCGTATTTTTGAGATGTTTCAGTTTGATTTATGTGGCTTGTTTGATTGTACTGATAAGGCTGATTAAAGCTTGGAGTTGCTTGTTTTTCACCAATATAGTTGCCATGTTCATCATGCGTATCCTCATAAAATGGTGGATGCTTAGGCTCATCTTCTTGCCTTGAGGCTGCCCCGTTTCCTCGTTTTTGTCTAAGCCAATCGTTAAATGATTTCATTTATACTATTCTCCTCTTTTGCTATTAAAAAGTATACTGCCTGGTCTTATCATATTTGCACCATATTTAATTGCTATTTCATAATCATCACTCATACCACACGATAAAATTGTTAAGCTAAATTCATCTTTATATCTAAGAAAAATTTGTTTAATGTTTTGATAAGTTTCTTCATCTGAATTTATAGGCGGAATAAACATTAACCCTTGTATTTTTAAATTTTTTAATGTAGAAATATATTTTAATAGCGCATGCAATTCTGTTGTCTTTATACCGCCTTTAGAATCTTCGTCAAGATTTACTTCTATTAAAACAGGCATTATAATATCATGTTTTTGACACTGTTTTTGAATTTCTAATGCCAAGTTCTCTCTATCTACCGATTGAATTAACTGCACTTTATCTACAATGTATTTTACCTTATTTGTTTGCAAGTTGCCAATAAAATGCCATTTTAAGCCCTTAGTCGCCTCATATTTTGCTAAAAGGTCTTGCACACGGTTTTCACCTACTGTATCAATGCCAAATTTTAAAAGAGTATTTATTTCATCAGCTGTCCTTTGTTTGACCGCAGCAACTATTTTTACATCACCTGCTTTTGCTATTAAATTTTTTATGTTTGTTTCATTAATCATGATAATTTATTTAATATATGCTCTGCAATTTTGCCTGCTATGTTTACTCCCAGCCCTTCAATTCCCTTAAAATATGAATTGCTGTTTGCCTCTAGAAACAAAGGGTCAGAGTGATTGTTAATCAAAAAGTCTATTGAACCAAAATCTAATTTAAGAATTTTACTTATTTTTTCAGCTTTTCTTTTATATGCAAGTGGCAAGTCACAAAGACTAATTTGTCCGCCGCCAAACAAATTTGATTTAAAGTCCGTACCTTTTCTAATACATGATGCTATTGCCTTGCCGCCTACAACATACACTCTAAAATCTGCTCCTTCTTCTCCCATCATTTTTTGATAATGGTGTGGAATATGTCTAAGATACAAATAAATCTTTTCAAGTTCTTGCCTATTTGCCGCCTTATAAACCTGCCGCCCTTGACTTCCTATATTTTGCTTAACAATTAAAGGATAATCTAAGTTTTTTTCTACTTCATCCAAAAATTTATTGTCAACAATTAAATTAACATCATACATAATCGGAGCAGCTATCGTATAAGGAATATTAATATTTTTATCCGCAATTGCACTATAAGTTAATAATTTATCATCAGCAACTTGAATGGCATATGAGCTGTTAAAAACTTTGAATCCGTATCGCTCTAACCCTCTTAAAACAGCCATATCCTTATCCCAAAATATAATAAAATCAGCCAATCCCAACAAATGAAACTCAACAGTTTTTTTATTATGAATAAGAAAAGTTGACTTTTTATCTAACTTTACCCCATGCTTTTCAAATGCAACTTTAAGTGAATTATAACAATGTTCCATTCCCTCATCAAAATAATAGTTATTACAAACAAAAATTCCCTTCATATCATATAGAATAACATACACAGTAGAATTTTGCAAGCAAATTACATTAAAAAAAGCTAATAGCTTAAATATTGCTATCAGCATTTTTTTGATTATTACTTTCTTTTATATGACGATTTTTTAATGCTCTTTCATAAAGTTTCATTAATACTGGTCTATTGTACCGTTGCACACATATAGGAAGAATATTGATAAAAGAATTTAAAATAGCAAGCGGCAATACAAATATTAGTGCGTGATAAACACCCCAAATTATATACTCACCTGAAATAGGACTTAAGCCAAGATGCCCCGTAAACAACCATCCTATCGGGATAAATATAGCGGCATATCCAGCAAAGAACGCAACTATATGAACCGCCTCTGCCCAACCCATTTCACATAAATATTTAAATAAATATTCGGTATCTCCTGTATTTTTTAGTTTTGATTTATCAAAGATTTTTAAAATACTTAATATATCAGGAACTATTATTTTCCAGCGTTTAATGCCTAGTTTTCTAAAAAATTTTCTATCATTTTTTCTTGGATGAAAAAGTCTGATTTGTGGTGCAAAATATCTAAGAGGCAACAACCTTAATAAAACAGCAATTCCTATATTAAATAAAACAATAATTAAAGTAAAAGCCAATACCGAATAAACTGCATACCAAGGTGAAACTTCTAAAAATGGCGCACCAAAAAGCGCAGTGACTACCGCTAGTACTGCAACATATGCAAGCACAAAAATAACTAAAAAGAATTTCCAAAAAAGTTTCATTTTCTATCTATAATAAAATAAATATATTTTATTAAATAGACTTGTTCAATAAATAAAATGAGTGGATTGCGAGTGGATTTTTGATTGCCGTGCCAAGAAGTATTCGTGGCAATGAACTTCGTACCAAGGCAAAAATAAGTGTTTTTTGCAAGGCTTTACTAGCAGTATTGACAAGAAAATAACAAGTTTTTGCACATATAAAGACACCGCAGACATTCCTTATTTTATTTGTTGAACAAGTCTAATAAAGAAAACACACACAAAGGCATTTTAACTTTGCATTGTGTGTGTTAATCTTAAAAGTTTACTAGTTTGCAACATGTGTATGAGAAACAACCCATGCCTTCATTCTAAGACCCAACCAAAGACCGAAAATACCAAGAGTGATGATAGTTAGAAGCCACCATTTGATGAACTTGCCAAACAATGCACCACCAGTGCCAGTAAATGTAAGTTGTCTTCCGTCGATTACTGTGTGTTTAGTATACCAGCGATGTACCATGCAAACTGCCCAAGGAGTGCCGATACCTAAAGTAAAAACAATCAAGAATGATGAAAGAATACTGATTCCTATTAGGCCCAACAGCCCGCCTGAAAATTTTGATTCCATTTATAATTACCTCTTTTTTTTATTTTTTAAATCAACAATTTTAAAAAAATATTGATTCTTAACAACTTAATTCTATCATTAATTTAAAGACTTGTCAAGTGATTAATACCAGCTTTCGACAAAAATTGCATGCAAAAATTGGGATATGAAAATTAAATTTAAGGATGCCTAATTCTTTTTTTATGTTTAGTATGCAAAATTTTATGAGCTTTGTCGCCGCCAACTTCACCTAAATATTCACGATAAACTTCTTGAATGATAGGATTCTCATGACTTTTTCTAGAGCCTGATTTTTTGTCTTTAGAGTACATAGCTTTTGCCCTAGCTGATGGAATATCTATATTATCATTTATAATATCCGAACAAACTATTGGTTGACCGCCACCTCCTACACACCCACCTGAGCATGCCATTACTTCTATAAAATGATATTCTGACTTGCCTTCTTTGATTTGCTCTAAAATTTTTCTTGCCTCACCTAAAGTATGAACAACAGCAACATTTAATTTTCCAATCTCATCAAGATCAACGCTAGCTTCTTTAATGTATTCTATTCCACGCACCTTTTTAAAATCTAAATCTTTTAAAGGTTTTTTATTGATAGTTTCTGACAATGTCCTAAGGGATGCTTCCATTACACCGCCTGTTGTGCCAAAAATAAGACCTGCCGTAGAACCTACCCCTAATGGATTATCCCAATCACCTATAGGCAGTTTATTAAATTCAATAGAAGCTTTTTTGATTAACCTAGCTAGCTCTCTAGTAGTAATAACAGCATCAACATCCTGAGCATCAGCCGTTGCCTGACTACCTCTAAGAATTTCGGTTTTTTTAGCGATACAAGGCATAATTGTTGCCACAAAAATATTTTTAGGATCTAATTCAAATTTTTCAGCATAATAAGTTTTCATGATTGCACCAAACATTTGTTGAGGTGATTTACATGATGAAATATGACCCAATAACTCTGGATAATAATACTCTACAAAGTTTACCCAGCCTGGAGAGCAGCTTGTTATCATCGGTAATTTTGCATCTTCATCATGCAATCTATGAAGTAATTCTGTGCCCTCTTCCATGATAGTTAGATCTGCTGCCATGCTAACATCAAATACTTTATCAAAACCTAACATCTTTAAGCTTGATATCATTTTGCCTTCTACATCAGTCCCAATTGGATGACCAAATTCTTCTCCTAAGGCAACACGCACTGCCGGAGCTACCCCCACAATTACATGTTTTGACGAATCTTGTATCGCATCCAATATCTTTTGAGTATCATCCTTTTCAGTTAATGCACCCACCGGGCAAACATTAATACATAGACCGCACGCAACACAAGGGCTATCTTTTAGTTCAGCCTCAAACGCTTGACCTATATCAGTATGAAAACCTCTATGATTGACACCTATGACACCTACGCTTTGAATTTTATTGCACATATGCACACATCTGCGGCACAAAATACAACGGTTATTGTCACGCACTAAAAATCCACTGCTATCATCAATTTGATACTCATTTTTCTTGCCTGGATATCTATTCATATCACAACCATATTGATTTGATAATGTTTTTAATTCACATGCGCCTGCCCTCGGACATGAAGGACAGTCTACCTTATGGTCAGATAACAATAATTCCAACGTAATTTTTCTATCCTTTAACACCTTTTGAGTAGTAGTAAAAACTTCCATTCCTTCTCTAACAGCAGCATAACAAGAAGTAACAAGATTTTTTTCACCCTTAACTTCTACAACACATATTCTGCATGATCCATCATTACAGATTCCTTTTAAATAGCACAATGTAGGAATAGAAAAGCCTGCTTTTCTTGCCGCATCATAAATTTTTGTGCCAGCAGGAACACTAATATCTATATTATTAATTTTTAAGTTTATGTCTTTTACCTTTGTAGATTTAGTACTTGCTTTTGGTTTCGCACTTGCTTTAGTTGGCATTTTAATTATTCTCCTTTATTTAGTAGTTGCCTAATAAAATCATGAATTATACTTTTAAGATTGCTTTAAACTTGCATGCTGGCTCACACGCACCACATTTAATACACTTTTCTTGAATGACTTCAAATGTTTCTGGTTTTTTAAGTTCACCCTTAATAGCGTCCACCGGACATTTTCTTATACAAAGTGTACAACCAATACATTTTTCTTTATCAATTATATATTGCAATAATGCAGTACAAACACCCGCTGGACACTTCTTGTCTTTAATATGTGCAATAAATTCATCTTTGAAATACTGAATCGTACTAATAACTGGATTAGGAGCAGTTTTTCCTAATCCGCAAAGCGAATCACGCTTAATGTATTCACTTAACTCAAGCATCTCGTCAATATCTTTCATTTCACCTTTACCTTCTGAAATTCTAGTCAAAATTTCAAAAAGTCTTTTATTACCGATACGACAAGGTGTACATTTCCCACAAGACTCTTCAACTGTAAAATCAAGGAAAAACTTTGCAATGTCAACCATACAGTTGTCCTCATCCATAACAATAAGTCCACCGCTGCCCATCATACTGCCAATTTCAGTCAAACTATCAAAATCAATAGGAGTATCAATTAATTCCGCAGGAATACATCCACCGCTTGGACCGCCAGTCTGCGCTGCTTTAAATTTTTTGCCATTCATACAACCGCCGCCAATGTCTTCAATAACTGTCCTAAGTGTCGTCCCCATAGGGATTTCTACAAGACCAGTATTGACAATTTTTCCGCCTAATGCAAAAACTTTAGTACCTGTGTTACCTGGACTACCGATAGAAGAATACCAATCTGCACCATTCAAAATAATTTGCGGGATATTTGCCAATGTTTCAACATTATTAAGTGCAGTAGGTTTGCCCCACAGCCCCTCAACAGCTAAGTTAGGAGGCTTTTGTCTAGGCTCTCCCCTGTGTCCTTCAATTGAAGTAACCAATGCGCTTGACTCACCACAAACAAATGCTCCAGCTCCTAATCTTACCTCTATATCAAATTCATGCCCTAAACCCATAGCATTTTTACCTAAAATACCATACTCTCTTGCTTGATGAAGTGCCATTAATAATCTTTGAACTGCTATAGGATATTCAGCCCTGATATACACATAGCCCATAGTCGCACCGCACGCATAACCAGCTATCATCATAGACTCAATGACCGAGTGCGGATCACCCTCTAAAATGGATCTATCCATAAATGCCCCTGGATCACCCTCATCAGCATTACATACAATATATTTTTGATCGCCCTTAGCCTTAGCCGTAACTTCCCATTTTCTGCCCGTAGGAAAACCACCACCACCCCTTCCTCTTAGATTAGACGCCTTGATTACATCAATTACTCCTTCTGGAGTCATTTCTTTTACGCATTTAGGGTATGCTAAATACCCATCCATTGCAATATACTCATCAATGTTTTCAGGATCAATATGTCCGCAGTTTTTTAAGCAAATGCGTTGCTGTGCTTTATAAAACTGTGTCTCAAAAAGTGGCTTATTTCGCCCGTCATCATACGCTTCTTTATTTTCTAAACGCTTAACAACTTGTCCGCCCACTAGATGAGTGTCTACAATTTCACCAACATCTTTAGGGAACACATGTTCATAAAAAGTACCTTCTGGATAAATAATAACAATGGGACCTTTAGCACAAAGACCAAAACAACCAACAAAGATTACTTCAATCTCATTTTCTAAATTATGGTCTTTTAATCTTGCTTTAAATTCATCCCTTGTGATTTTAGAACTGCCTGATACACAGCCTGTCCCGCCACAAATAAGTACAGATTTTTTGACAGTAGTAAGTACGCATTCCCCCGTATTTTCTCTAATACTCATGCGAATCTTTTCTTTATCTCTAATCTCTTGCAATTGTTGCAAAGTTTTCATTTTATATTTTCTCCTCCATTTTTTTGTATTAATATTCAACAGTTGTTTTAACGATAGGTATTTAATTATTCTCACACTTAATCTAATTGTAATTTATTTAATGTTTAAATAATTAAAAGCCTACTCTTTATAATTTTCCATTATTCTGTTTACATCATCTGCATTAATATTACCAAAAACCTCTTCTCCTACTGTGATAAGCGGAGCCAAACCACAACAGCCAATACAACGAGTCGCTTCAACTGTATACAAGCCATTTTCACTAGTTTGTCCCGCTAAGATGCCCGTGATTTCTTCAACCCTCTTTAATAAAAGGTCTGCCCCCCTAACATAACATGCTGTACCCATACAAATGCCGACTTTATATTTGCCAGGCTTGTGAATATGGAACTGCGAATAGAATGTGGCAATGCCATAAACCTTTTCAAGTGGAAAAGAAAGGTTTTCAGCTATGCGCTCTTGGATTTCTTTAGGAAGATATCCATAAATTTCTTGTGCTTTTTGCATTGCAATCATTAAAGACCCTTTGACGACCTTTAAATCTGATAACACTGCATCAAGCTGTTCTTTTTGCTCTACTGTATCTACAAATGCACTCATAATAAACTTAAACTCCTTTTAAAAATTTTTCTTATCCACTAAAATTTTACATTAATCCAAAAAAAATTGCAAGCAAAATCAGCATGCAATTTAAGGTAAATTATTTTTATTGAAACCTAGTTTGGTGACAGAAAAAAGAATGACAAATTATTATAAATATTTTATAATATAAATATGAATATAGCAATTATTGGAGCAGGAGCAGCAGGATTATTGAGTGCTTGTATGATTGACAGCAAACATGAAGTAATTGTTTATGAAAAAAATGAAATCGCAGGAAAAAAATTGCTGTTAACAGGTAATGGCAGATGTAATCTTACTAATCTAGTGGCACCTGATATTTTTTTAAAATCAGTAAGTAAAAATGCAGATTTTTTAAAAGACACTTTAGCGTGCTTTAGCTCGCAAGATACTGTAGATTTTTTTAAAAATCTAGGAGTCCCTATTAAAATTGAAGATAGTAATAGAATTTTTCCTGTTAGCAACAAAGCAATAGAAATTAGAGATATTTTATTAAAGAGCGCTATTAATAAAGGTGTACAGTTTTTATTTAGCACTAATATAATAGAAATTAATAAAATCAATGATAAATTTTTAATTGTAAGCAACACAAATCATCGTTACTTTGATATAGTTGTCATAGCAACTGGAGGTTTAAGTTATTCTAAAACAGGATCAAATGGAGATGGATATAAATTTGCTAAAAACTTTTTTCATAAGGTAGTTGAGCCTAGGGCATGCTTGTGCGGACTGGTGTTTGATCAAAAAACCAATTTTCAAGGAACAAGCATTGATTGCGAGATTGAAATTTTAGATAGCACAGATAATATCATGGTAACTAAACAAAAAGGAAGTTTAATGTTTACTAAAAATGGAGTAAGCGGACCTGTTATTTTTAAAAGTTCATCTTTATTTAAAGGACAAACAATATCTAATCATTATTTAAAAATTAATTTTGTTCCCCATTTGAAAAAAGAAGACTTTGTTTATCAAATGAAAAAAAGCGCAGCCGATAAACCATTTTATCTGTTTCGCAAATACTTGCCTGCAAATATAGCAAATTGGTTAATTAATATTTTTAATTTGCCTAAAAATAAAAGTCTAGAAAAAATGCACCTTGATGAAAAAGAAAAGTTGTTTAAAGCACTATCAAGTGCGCTTGTAAAAATTAAGGATTTTGAAAATATTGAAACTGCTATTATTACTAGAGGCGGAGTAGATATTTTAGATATTGACAAAAAAACTATGCAAAGCAAACTTGTTAAAGGTTTATACTTTATTGGCGAAGTATTAGACATTGACGGTCTAAGCGGCGGTTTTAATTTGCAGATTGCTTTTTCTACAGCTGCTGCTTGTGCAAAAGCATTACAGCACTAGTGAATAATAATTTCCTGCTTGTTTTTTTATTATTTGGCGCATTTCTAAATTAATTAAAATGGTGGTTAATTCAGACAATGAGAAACCTAACTGTATTATATCATCTAAATGAGTAGTACCTTCTATCAGTTTATCATAAATTTTTTGCTCAAAAATATTCAATGTAAGAGCAGTTTTTTTTGTCTTTTTGACATTAATCCTTAAATCTGTCAACACATCCACCACACTTGTCACCATAGCTGCCATTCCATTTTTAATTAACTTATTACACCCTTCACTTCTGATTGCATTTACACCGCCTGGCACAGCATATACTTCTCTGTTTTGTTCAATCGCATAAGAAGCTGTTATTAATGCCCCGCTTCTATCAGCTGCTTCAATGACTATGACAGCTTTTGATAAGCCTGATATAATTCTATTGCGCTCAGGAAAAGTATATTTAGTAGGAAAAAACGACGGAGCATACTCAGTTAAAATGATTCCGCCCTCACCTATTATTTTTTCTGCTAGCGAAACTGCATACGGTGATAAATAATCAAAACCACCGCCTAACACTGCGACAGTTTTTCCTTTATCATTCACAACCGCCTCATGTGCAAATGAGTCAATTCCTGTTGCTAAACCCGAAACTACCGTAATACCATTTGCAACTAAATCAGAAGCAAATTTTTTTGCAACATCCGCACCATAGCTAGTGGCTTGTCTTGTTCCTACAATTGCTATACACTCATTCTTTAAGCAATCCAAATTTCCTTTATAATATATAACTATAGGAGGGCTGACTTCTTTTTGATTTAATAATTTTGGATAATTTTCATTAGCCCTAGTCATTATATTAATGCCGCATCTTTTTATTTTATTTAGACTTTCATTGATAAAATCAATATTGCGTAATTTTAATAGGTTTGCAGCTTTACCTTTAAAGGCGTCTTGCAAAGCTATATCTGTTGACAATCTTTCCCAAATTTCTAAACAAGAATAAACGGATAAAATTGCATTTAACCTTTTTGCCGTTGCTCCTGATAAGGATAGCCAATAATATGCTTTGCTTTCATTAATCATTTGTTTACTGTTTCCATAAGCTTATATTATAAGGATTTGAACTTTAAACCTCATCTTCTGTCTAATGCTCTATATCCTATTGCTTCTGCGATATGTTTTGATTTTATATCTTTGCTTTCTTCTAAATCAGCTATTGTCCTTGCTACTTTTCTTATACGCATATATGCCCTTGCAGATAATCCTAATTTATTAAAAGCATTTCTTAATAAATTGTCACTTTCTTTATCTATCACACAAAATTCATCTACCATTTGATTAGTCATTAAACCATTTGAATAAATATTGGCATCTTTAAATCTTTCTAACTGAATATCCCTTGCTTTATTAATTCGTTTTTTTATTTTGTCAGAAGGTTCTGCATTAGGAGAAGTAGACAATTCATCCATACGAAACATTATCCACTTCAATATGTAAATCAATCCTATCTAATAGTGGTCCTGATAGCCTAGATAAATATTTTTGTACCATTGCTGGCGTACAAACGCAATCTATTTTAGAGCCTTTATTCCCGCATGGACAAGGATTCATGGATGCTACTAACATAAAATTTGCAGGATATTCAACAGAAATTGCCGCCCTTGATATAGTGATTTTATTGTCTTCTATTGGCTGGCGCAAGATTTCTAATACAGATCTAGGATACTCTGGCATTTCATCTAAAAACAGCACTCCGTTATGTGCTAGACTCACCTCACCAGGTTTTGCACCTAATCCTCCGCCTGTTAAAGCAAACCTTGACGAAGTATGATGAGGAGTTCTAAAAGGGCGAGATGTGATAATGCCGATATTTTCATCTAATGTGCCTGCAATTGAATGGATTTTGGTAGTTTCCAAAGATTCTGATACAGTTAAATCAGGCAGAATTGAGGGCAAACATTTTGCTAACATTGTTTTTCCGCCGCCGGGCGGCCCGATTAAAATAATATTGTGAGAACCAGCTGCAGCCACTTCCATTGCTCTTTTAGCCAAATATTGACCCTTTACAAATTTAAAATCTTCTTTATATTTATCTTCTAAAGTCAAATGCGATGCAATGTCCTTTTGCTCAATTGGACAAAGCAATAAATTGCCTTTGAAAAATTCTACTACTTCATTTAAATGTTTAAAAGCAAAAACTGAAACACCATCTACAAAAGAAGCTTCATTTGCATTGGCACTTGGAACTATTATATTTTTGATGCCTTCACTTCTAGCCGCTATAATTATAGGTAGAATTCCTTTAACTTGCCTTATTTCTCCGTTTAAAGATAATTCCCCTATTATAATAAAATCAGATAAATCAATTTTTTCTCTTAGTTGACCTAATGCTGATAAAATACCCAAAGCAATGGGCAAATCATACATTGGCCCCTCTTTTTTTATGTCTGCAGGTGCCAAATTAATAGTATATTTTTTTGGTGCAAAATCAAAAGCGCTGTTTTTTATGGCGCTTGTCACCCGCTCTTTTGATTCTTTAACAGATGTATCAGGCAATCCAACTATATCAAACCTAGGCATACCGTTTGATGCATGAATTTCTACCACTACTTTATATCCTTTAACACCGTTTAATCCAAAGCTGTTTATTCTAGAAAGCATAATGCCTACCTTTTTTCTTTAGTTTAGTATTAATTAGTTCTACCTAATAAATAATCTGTAGTAACATCAAAAAATGCAGCAATTTGAATAATAGAATACATAGAAGGCTCTCGCTTGCCATTTTCCCATAAGCTAATAATACCCTTGCTCACATTAAGTTTTTTTGCAAGTTCAGCTTGACCTATTCCTAAATCATTTCTTAAATCCTTTAAAATATCTTTAAAATATCTTTAAAGAAATTTTGACTTTGTATGTCCACAATAGTATTTTCTCACATTTGTAAGAAAAACACCACATTGCTTACAATTGTAAGCAATGTGGTGTTTTTAATTTCTCATTTTTTGATAAATTTATTTCTTGCGAAATTTAATAAAATCTCTTAAAACCGGCAATACTTCCCTTTGTTTTGTGACAAATGGTTTTCTTGTATTAGCAAGAGTAATATCTAATATAATAAAACTTTTATATACAAAAATTAACAATGTCAAAGCAGTCAAAATAAGATTCATAACTATTGCTGCAGCCATAGCACCACCCATTTCACTTATTTGAGTAGTAGCATAAGAACCTGAATAATATGATAGAGGCATATTTCCAAAATATCCCGCCGACATCATTACTAAACTTGCATTGATTAACACAGTAACAGATAGCATCATAAATACTTGTAAAATACGTTTGTCTTTAATAAAAATAAATGCCAATAATAAACCTGCTAAAACTACAATTAAATTTAACTCAGAAAAATCCATATAGAAAATTGATAGAGTAAACACCAAATAACTTGCAACAAGCACTAAGTTTGCACGATTTTTTTTAGAAATATAAATAGTTAAAACCAATGCAATAGCTACAATAAAAAACAAAATACTATAAACCGCAGGAGGAACAGCATCTGATACTGGTCTGTTATTGCGCCCAAATAGATTATATATTGTCATTCCGTTTGTAGTTACATGTTGCATCCCACTTGCAAATGGTGTTATGAATAACCCGCTAAACCATCTTAGTGGATTAAAATTAATAGGACCTAAAAGCGGCAGACTTAAAATATACATGCCCACTAATGCACCTATAAAATATAAGGGGATTCTGATAGCTAACCCTTTATCTTTTTCAAAAATAAGCGATTTTTTCTTATTAAGAACCTCTATTTCTTCTTCAGCTTTAACCGCTTTTCTGCCTCTTACTTTTTTTAAGTCCTCTGCTCTTTGCTTGTCTGCTTTAATTGCCTTAATTGCTTTAACAAAGTGATAACCTAAAAATACTAGAATAACTGGAGAAAAAAGCATTGCATCACGTCCTGATAATAAAGCAAAAGAAAAAGCGATTGTTAATCCTATAAAATTACGATCAGCCATAAAATAAAGCGATAGCACAATAAAGAAAGCCAATATAGAGAACATGCTTCCCCAAATGCCTGAACTAAAGAAAAAGATAGGGCTTAAGGCATAAATGATTACTAGACCTAAGCCTACTCTTTGATTTGCATATTTTTTTGCTGCAAAATATAAAAGCATTGCGGTTGCTAAGTCAAAAATTATAAAAGGCATTCTAAATAAAAGTTGAGTGGCAATGTTTGGATCAGTAGCAACAATTGGACCAAAGAGTGATGCTATACCGCCGAATATAGTTAAAAATAAAAATGGTACTGGATAAATTCCTTCTGCATGCACACCTAAAGGTTGTCCAGCAAAAAGGTCACGCATAGCAGCATAGTATTGGACTAATCCGTTTCTATTGTTTGTTGCTACTAAATTTGATGGATTTGTGCCTAAAAATCCATTGGTTAAAAGAGCAAAAATTATACGAATAGTTGCACCTAGTATTATAATTAAAAGAACAACATGCGACACATTAAATCCTGTTTCATTTTTCGCCAAAACAACGCCGCCCTTTTCAGCAATATTTTGTCTATTGACATTGGTAGCGATAACATAAACACCGATAAATGTAACAACAATGGTAAACAATACCAAAAACACAGTCAACAAAACATCTAAAGTGTTTGAAGTGATTCCACCATTTAAAGATGAAGTTAAAAAATTCATTAGTATAGACTCCTAAATTTTATGGCTTAATATACTTCACAGATTTGAATATAAAGAAGTATACAAAAACCTTTTTTACAATTAATGGATATTATAACATTAGTATTTGCAAAAATCAATCAATTTTTTAGTATTTTTTAAAAAATGCCGACAATATAAATTGCCAGCATTTTAATAGTTTATTTTGCTTCTTTAATTTTTGCTGCTTTGCCTTTAAGTTTTCTAAGATAATATAGTTTCGCTCGTCTAACTCTACCTTTTTTAACAACTTCAATTCTGTCAATTCTTGGTGAATGCAACGGAAAAACCCTCTCAATGCCTACACCAAAAGACATACGGCGTACAGTAAAACTTTCTCTAACTGAACCGTTTTTCTTAGCAATACAAATGCCCTCAAATGCTTGCAATCTTTCTCTAGTGCCCTCAACTACTTTAACAAAAACTTTAATAGTATCGCCAACATTAAATTGTGGAGGCGTTTCTTTTAAATAATCTGCCTCAATTGCTCTAATTAAATTCATGATTTTCTCCTAGTGTAAACGCAGGCTCTTAAATCAGTCTTGATAAAGCGGAACATGCACACAAGACAGAATTATATATCATTTAAAAATAATATGCAACTAAAATAACCCTGTTTTAAGCAATTTTTAAAAATTAAATGTTTGATTGCAAATCACCTGACATGGATTATTGTTTAAGCATAACTTTATTCACTCATCAACTTAAAATCATAATCAATAAATACTGGCATCGGCACTTCTCTCTTTACAAAAGTAAGATGTCGCAATAAAAACATCGCATCGTTAAAGAAGTGTGGTAGAGCCTCTAGATTGACGGCTATTTGTATTTCATTTGTATGTGCTATGGCATCTCTAATATCTATGAGTCTGCCCGTTGTCGCTCTTTGCTTCCAGTCATCTAGATTTTTGGCTTTCCCTTTAACTGCCTTATCAATTTTGGTTGCGAAAAATGTCTCTAAGATTTCAAAGTATGTTTTGTCATTGCAAGTGCAATCAAATAAATTAAGCAAGTTATTCTTGTAGTTTATTTCACGCATCAACTCATAGCACTCCTCGCTTGTCTGTCCATGTATTATGTTTTTCTTGTCGCTTGTCTCAACAACGATTTCTTTTTTAGTGCCTAGCCCATCATCAAATAATGTAGACATCGTCATGGAAATAGTTGGCGAGAAAATCATTCTCAAATCACGCAAATCAGCAATTGGCTTGTGTGTCTCAGTTAATTCGAGACTACGCTTAAAAACCTCATCAACCTTTTTCTCTGCCGCCGCTAGTTCCTCTTGCAGCTTTGGTAGTCCTTTTTGAAATTCAGTAAACTCCTCTTTCATTCTCCTAAAGAACTCTCTCAAAACTAGCACCGAATGCTTTGCTAAGTTATTTACCACAAGTATGTTTTGCCAGCAATAATCATCAATCAAAGCCTTGAATGCAAAAATTATCGACTGCCTGCATTTCTCTACCTCAATGTAACCATAATCGTTTTTTGGAATCTCTCTTACTTTCCCGCTTGATTCAATATTGACCTGTTCTTTAAGATAACCGCCCATTCTGCTTCTATAAAGCAAATCCTCAATCTTCCAAATCTCCTCATGGATAATTGATGGGTTGCCAACATTAGCATTCCCACGAATAATATATTCATGTTTGCATCTTAGTTTGTTATAAATTTCTTTTAGCATTGTGTTGTCTTTAGTCATTTGCCCTTATCCCTTAGTTTCTTTCTAATCACAGCCTGCCAAAAAGCCACCCCTATCCCAAACCTAATTAATTTATGATAAACAATGCATTTGCTATAACTTATTTAAAATTGTTATATTCTTCACTTGATTTAAATTGGTTATAAAAATCTAAGAATTTATCATTATTTATTGCATTTCTTGCCCGCATCATCAGATTATTTAAATAGTGTAGATTGTGAAGAGAAACTAAGCGGCCGCCCAAAATTTCATCCACATTAAACAAATGACGCAAGTATCCTCTTGAAAAATTAGTACAAGCATAGCAAGTACATTTTGAATCAAGCGGAATAAAATCTGTAATATATTTAGCATTTTTCATATTGAGTGCACCTTGTGATGTAAAAGCTGTCCCATTTCTGGCTATCCTTGTAGGCAGCACACAATCAAACATATCAATGCCTCTAAATACTCCCTCTATCAATGAATCGGGGCTGCCAATACCCATTAAATAATGAGGCATGTTTGACGGCAATTTATCTTTTAGCTCATCTAACATTTCATACATTTTTGGTTTAGGCTCGCCAACTGACAGCCCGCCTATAGCTATACCGCATTTGGCATATGGTATAGTATTTTCTAAAGAATAATTTCTTAAATCTTTATATACATTGCCTTGTACTATAGGAAAAAGCATTTGATACTTATTAGAGTATTCATCTGAATAAAAAGCATCATATGAGCGTTTTAACCAACGAAGCGTAAGATCTACAGCTTTTTTTGCAACTTCATATGAAGCATTGCCCTCACAGCATTCATCAAATGCCATAACAATATCAGCGCCAAGATCAGATTGAATGCGCATGGCAGTTTCTGGTGAAAGAAGATATTCTCTTCCGTCTATGTGGCTTTTAAATCTAGCGCCCTCTTCTGTAATTTTTCTAAGACCTGAAAGTGAAAAAACCTGAAAGCCGCCGCTATCGGTTAATATAGGTCTATCCCAACCCATAAACTTATGCAGTCCGCCTGCTTGTTTAATAATTTTTTCACCAGGTCGCAGCATAAGATGATAAGTATTAGCAAGGATTATTTGAGACGAAGTATCTTTTAATTCTTGCGGAGATAATGCTTTAACAGCAGCTCTTGTACCTACAGGCATAAATACGGGAGTATTTATGTTTCCGTGCGGGGTTGTCAACACCCCTGTGCGTGCCCCGCTTTGTGCACATACATGTGTAGTTTTAAACTCAAATTTTTTCATTATCGCACCTTGTTTGTGAAATTACTTCATCGCTTTGCCATGTATTAATGACATCTAATTTTATATAATTATTTGCCAATTGCCAACAATTTTAACACAATAAATTTTGTAGAAATTGTTTATATTTCATTTTTTTACTCACTCTTACCTTAGCTATACTTTTGTAATTATTTTTTCATGTTTCATTTTTTTCAGCACTCTTAAAGACAACTTAACTAATTAATAATAAATTTACTTTTGTATTTTATTTGCCCAATCTTGACTTAAAATCAAGATAATGCGGCTGCCTAAGTAATTCAATTTCTCCGCCTAGTCGTCTAATATAAATTGACGGTAACGGTATGCCATTAAAAGTGTTTCCTTTAACAATTGTATATAGTGCCATGTCAGAAAAAACCAGCCTGTCTCCTACATCCAATTTTTTTTCAAATTCATAATCACCTATTATATCTCCGCTTAAGCAAGTGTTTCCTGCTAGGCGATAAATTCTTTCATTGCGAATAGATTTCAAATCAACATTTTTTGCATCAAATATCTTAGGAACATAAGAATGCTGTGTTTCAATAATGTCAGGATTATGGCAAGCAGCCGAAGTGTCCATTATCACAATGCCGCCATCGTTATTCACAATATCCATTATACTTGAAATTAAATATCCACTGTTTAGAACTACTGCCTCACCAGGCTCTAAATATATGTCACAATCATATGTTTGGCGGATTTTTTTAATTAATTTTATAATCCCATCCAAGTCATAATCATCTCTTGTGATGTGATGTCCGCCGCCTAAATTTAAGTATGTTTTGTGATTTCTTGTTTTATGATTACATAACTTTTTAAAAAATTCTCCAAATCTTTTCTCAAACACATCAAAGGTAGATTCTAAATCCTTAAAGCCCTGTTGGCAAAGTGTATGAAAATGCAAGCCATCCAGCATTTTATGAGTATCCGGCTGATTAAAAAAATCATTAGATGCTAAAGTGCCAAAACGCGAATGAGGAGCGCAAGGATCATATATCCCGCCGTCTTGAGTAGAATGCTGAGGGTTTAACCTAAGTGAGACAGATAATCCATTTGACTTTACAAATTCATAATGATAATTTAATTGAGTGACCGAATTGAAAACAATATGAGTGCAAATTTTAGCAATCTCTTTTATATCTCTATCAGAAAAACTAGGTGCAAACACATGATTTTCACCATTAAAATGCTCATTTGCCAGTTTTGCTTCATATAGTCCGCTTGCAGTTGTCCCGTCAAGATATTTTTCAATTAATGGATAAGTATCATAGCAAGAAAACGCTTTTTGTGCTAAAAGAATTTTTGCACCGCTTTTGTTTTTGACATGCTGCAATATTTTTAGATTATTTTCAATTAGTGTTTCATCAACAAGAAAAAACGGCGTAGGGAAACTTTTTGTTTCCCCAAGCAGTTTTTCAATGTTTTCAAATAATCGGTTTGTTTTTTGCATAACTCCTTAATTTATAGCTAGGTTGATTCGTTGTCTTAAGCAAACCTAATCAACCAATTCTGGGTTAAAATCCTCTACCCAAGGAAGTCCCCATTTGTTTAATGCTTCCATAAATGCGTCCGGATCAAGTTGTTCCATATTCCACACACCCGGCTTGTCCCATATTCCATTTAAATTCATCATAGCGCCTATCATTGCAGGCACACCTGTTGTATATGAAATTGCCTGAGAGCCAACTTCTTTATAGCATTCTTCATGATTGCACACATTATAGATATAATATTTTTTAGGTTTATTATCTTTTCCAATTCCTTGAAATAAAACACCTATATGAGTTTTTCCTTTTGTGCGTGCCCCTAAACTTGATGGGTCGGGCAATACTTTTGCTAAAAATTGAATAGGGACAATATCGATTCCATTAAATTTAATTGGTTCTATGCTGGTCATCCCCACATTTTCTAAACATTTTAAATGGGTAAGATAGCTTTGACCAAAAGTCATAAAAAATCTAGCACGCTTTAAATTTGGAATATGCTTTGCCATGCTTTCTAACTCTTCATGGTACATTAGATACATATCCTTTTGCCCAACCTCTTTAAAGTTACGCTCTCGTTTAATTTCCATAGGTTTGGTTTCTATCCATTTGCCGTTTTCATAATATCTTCCGTTTGCCGCTACTTCTCTTATATTAATTTCAGGTGAAAAATTTGTTGCAAAAGGATAGCCATGGTCTCCGCCATTGCAATCTAATATATCAATATAATGAATTTCATTAAAATGGTGTTTTAATGCGTAAGCTGTCCAAATGCTGGTTACCCCTGGGTCAAAGCCACTGCCTAAAATGCCTGCAATACCTGCCTTTTTGTATCTGTCATCAAATGCCCATTGCCATTTATATTCAAATTTAGCAGTATCTAAAGGCTCATAGTTTGCTGTATCAAGATAATGTACACCTGTTTGAAGGCATGCTTCCATTATAGTCAAATCCTGATAAGGAAGAGCCAAATTCATAACAATGTGCGGTTTGTATGAATTAATCAATGTGACTAACTCTGCAACATTGTCGGCATTGACAGATGCAGTAGTAATTTTTGACTTTAAATTTTTGCCCATGCGTTTTTCAATAGCAGTTTTGATATCATCGCATTTTGATTTTGTACGTGATGCTATCATAAACTCAGGAAAAACTTCATGATTTTGAGCGCATTTGTGAGCAGCAACAGATGCAACACCGCCTGCTCCAATAATTAATGTTTTTTTCATATGTTTTTATCTCCTTCTTTATTATGAAAATTAATGTTATTAAAAGTTTGACCTTGGTAAATTTTATTATTACTGCAACTACATTTTTAGTTGACATTATTTTAAATATATAGCAATACTTCTCTTAAATACTTACAAGCTAAACTTGTGCTTATTCCGCTATTGTCTACCATTGGATTTAATTCGACTATATCTACCCCTACTATCTCATTATTTTCAAAAACAGTTTTAGTTGCCTTTAATAATTCTAAAAACTTTACTCCCCCAGCTTCAGGCGTGCCTGTGCCTGGGAATTCTGACGGGTCCAATACATCCATGTCTACTGTTAAATAAACTTTTTTATCTTTAATCTTTTCTATTCCATCAAAATTAAATTTTTGCATCTTAGTAGATTTTTTTGCAAATTCAAACTCTTGCCTGTCTCCGCTTCTTATCCCAAATTGATGTACTTCTCTTGAAACTAGTTGCTCATAACATCTTCTAATAACAGTAGAATGCGACAGCTTGTCCGATAAATAATCATCTCTTAAATCAGCATGGGCATCAAAGTGAACTATAATTACATCATTATATTTTTGCAATATTGCCCTGATTGAACCTAAAGTGACAAGATGCTCCCCCCCTAAAAGAATAGGCAATTTATTTGCTTTTAAAATTTCACTTATGCCATCCTCAATTACTTCTAATACCCTTTTAGTATCTGAAATAGGTAAATCTAAATCACCTGCGTCACATACTTTTATATCTTCTAAATCTTTATCTTGATATGGAGAATATGTTTCGATTGAATAGCTTTCTTTTCTGATAGCACTAGGAGCAAACCTAGCACCTGGTCTATATGTGGTAGTTGAATCAAATCCCGCACCTAGTATGACTATATCAGCATTTTGAAATGGTGTGTCACATGCAATAAATGTATCTTTTTTTATGTCCATTTTTTTAAATCCTTAATATTTTTTATTTAAAACTCTGCATAAACTAGTGATTACACAAATTTAGCTGTTTTTTAATACTTCCTTAACATATGTCGGCAACATAAATGAACCAACATGCAAATCAGGATTATAATAATATACATTGGGGATTTGCAACGACTCCCATGCTTTTTTGTCAAGCGTATTTAATGGATGAAACTTTTTTGATGAGAATCCAAACAGCCAATATCCAGACGGATAGCTTGGCACACTGGCTTGAAAAACCATGCTTATGTCAAAAACTTTTTTTGAATTATTATGAGCCTTTTGGCAAGCTGGAATATCATCTTCATAAAAGCAAGATTCATGCTGATTTATTAAAATTCCTTCTTCTTTTAAAGCAGTATAGCATGACCCATAAAATTCTTTAGTAAAGTGATTTTCACCTTGACCAAACGGATCAGGGATATCTAAAATAATAAGGTCATATTTATTTTTTTGTGTGCGGGTATAACGCATGTTGTCGGCGTTGATTATGTTTACCCTAGAGTCTAAAAGTGACTTTGCTGTTTTTGGCATATGACGTTTTAATAAGCTAATTAAATCTGGGTCATCTTCAACAACAGTGATGCTTTCAATAGATTTATATTTAATTAACTCATTAACAATACCGCCGTTGCCTATGCTGATAACAAGAACAGTTTTGATATTTGGATTTATTGCCATAGCAGGATGCACCATCATTTCATGATAAATGAATTCATCTTTTTCTGTGTGCATAAGCTGCCCGTCAAGGCACAATACCCTTCCAAACTCAACGCTGTCAAAAATGTCAACTTGTTGTATCTTTGTTTTAACAGATGCCAGCACCCTTTTGATTTGAAGGTTGAATTCAACCCCATCTGAATATTTTTCTCTATACCATTGTTCCATAATTGTTGATTTCCTTGCAGTAATTTGTTAAAATTTTATTTATGTGTCATAAATTATTATGTTTTTTAGAGATTTAGGACAGGACACATTAAGCTGGATTTGCTTAAAGCAATAAGCTCGTCCTAATGTCAATAGAAGAAAAACATCACAAATTTACTTTACTACATACAAATAATTAATTTTTTTATCTTCACATCCCATTAAATAACAGCCTTTTGCTTTCATATATCCAATATGCCTAATGATTTGCTCTGTAATAATTTCACCTGGAGCAAGCAATGGAATCCCTGGCGGATATGCAAGAACATATTCATTTGATACTCTGCCTACAGCATCCTCTAATTTTATCTCTACCCTATTAGCATTAAATGCCTCTTGAGGAGAAATTGATACTTCTGGATGAATATATTCAATATCAATCATATCTTTTTTTGCATTGCCCTCTAATCTTCTGATCTCTTCAAGTGCGCCTACTAATCTTTCAATCTCTGCCATTTTATCTACTGGTGATACATATGCTAAAAAGTTGCCTAAGTCCCCAAATTCTACTTGAATATTATATTCATCACGCAAAATATCATAAACCTCAATGCCAGCTAGCCCCATATTAAGAGTATGGACTGATAATTTGGTAGGATCAAAATCAAATACGGTATCTCCGTTGATTAGTTCTTTGCCAAACGCATAATAATCGCCTATATCATTAATTTCTTCTTTAGCATAATCTACTAACTCTTGTGTTTTTTTCAATAAATCTTTTCCATTTAAGGCTAATTCTTTTCTTGATATATCTAAACTTGCCAATAATAAATAGTTGCCGCTTGTCGTTTGAGTAAGATTAATAATTTTTCTAATATAATCAGCATTTATGCCTTTCCCACATAATAAAACTGCACTTTGTGTAAGCGACAATCCACTTTTATGCATAGATACAGCCACCATGTCTGCCCCTGCTTTTATTCCGCTTATTGGTAAATCCTTGCCAAAATTAAAGTGTGTACCATGTGCCTCGTCAATCAAGACTCTCATTTTGTATTTTTTTGCTAAACGGACAATATTTTTAACATCAGAACATACACCATAATAACTTGGATTATTAAATAAAATTGCTTTAGCGTCAGGATTTTGCTCCATTGTTTTTTCTATGTTTTCTATGCTCATTCCTAAAGGGATACCTAAATCTTTGTTGACACCTGGATTTATATATATAGGAATAGCACCGCAAAGTATCAATGCATTTATTACTGATACATGAACAGCACGGCTGATGATAATTTTTTCACCTTTTTTGACACTAGACATAATCATAGCTTGTACGGCTGCTGATGTGCCGCCTGTTAATAAAAATGCTGCACTTGCTGAAAAAGCATCTGCCATAATTGTCTCTGCTTCTTTAATGACACCTCTTGGATTATTTAAATAATCTAACGGCTTCATACCATTAACATCAATGCTAACTGCTCTTTTCCCTAAAAACTCAGTCAAAGCATTGTTACCCTTGCCTCTTTTATGTCCTGGCACATCAAAAGGGACAACTCTAGCCTCTCTAAAGTTGTTTAGCGCATTTACTATTGGAGTATTTTGTTGTAATGTTTTATTCATAATCTGCCTTTTAAAAAAAAGAGTAGCTAGCCATTTTTTGCCAACTACTCTTTTTTTATTATAAAAAAGAATTTTGCCAAAAGCGGCTGATCACAGACCCTAACCTTTTAAGTTAAGATTTGGGGTGCCCGCTTTTTTATGGAGGGGTACCCACAACCGCTCCGTTATTTCATTTTAAATTTATCATTATATTATCACATTGTCAAACAAAAACAAGCATTAATTTAAAAATTGTTTAAGTATAGTTAATTTACAATTTTCTACAAAGTTCTTAATATAATATTTTACTACCTTGGATTATTTTTATTTTTGCTTACATACAATAACTTTAAGATGTATCAAGTAAGTTTAAGCGCAGGAGCTGAATATTCTTCATGGCTGTATGCGTTAGAGAAAAAACTAAGAAATAAACTAAATGAAAGTGCACTGATTGTCACTCGCAATGAACCTAAAAGAGTTTATATTGCGATAGCTTGTGAAAATCAAGCAAAAAGAAAAATTTCTAAAGAGATTTTTGAGTCACTTTTAGATGTGTTTGCCAGTTTAAGCAAACAGCATTATTATTTGGAAAATTTACATTTGCCGCTTTTGTGTGAAGAAAAATATAATATTTTATTAGCAGCACTTATTGAATTTGATTCAATAAGTGATAGAAGCTTGATTAAAGAGTCTTTTGTTTTAGAGAATGGATTAAGCATTGACGGGATTTATAATTTTGCATTTAAAAAAGTTAAATCTAGATGGCAAGAAATTGGAGATTTGACAAAAGAAAATGCAAGTTTTTTATCTGATAATGAAATATTTTTTGAATTAATAAAGTATTTATTTTCTGCGATTTGCCCTAAAATTGAAAAAGCATTGTGTTTATTTGATGGCAAGAAATATTTATTGTATGAACCTAATAACACTTGCCCTATCGCAGAAGCAAACAATGAAGAAGAGTTATTTTGTACCCTAATTAAAACTGCCCCTATATATTTAGAATTGTCTGGTGACATAAAAAAAGATACACTTATTAAGTTGAATACAATTTTTAAAAATAATGAAGAAGAAAGTTTCAACTTGAAAAAGAGAGTTTAAGCTTGAAAAAACTCTGCATAAACAAGTGTTTGTGCAGAGTTTTTAAAATTATTGAAATAAAAATTATTCTAAAGAAACTATAAAATAATAAATCGGCTGACCACCAAAATGAATATCTACATCACATTTTTTATATTCTTTTGACAATTCAAATGCAACTGAATTTGCCTCATCTTCAGATATATTATTGCCAAAATACAATGTAATATTTGAAACATCTTGATCCATCATTCTTGAAACTAGTTCACGAGTAACTTTTTTTAATTCTTGTCCTTGAGCAACTATTGCACTTGAATCAATCCCTATTATGTCACCCTCTTTTAAATCAAAGTTATCAATTTGAGTGCTTCTTACTGCATAGGTTACTAGCCCTGACTTAACAGTATTTTTTGCCGCCATCATATATGTCAAATTATTTTCTAATGTATCTTCTGGATTGAATGCTAAAACTGCTGACAACCCCTCTGGAACAGAGCGAGTAGGAATAATATGAATATTTCTCTTTGATAGATTTTTAGCTTGCTCAGCCGCTAAAATAATATTTTTATTGTTTGGGAAGATAAAAACATTTTCAGCTAGCACTGCATCCGCTGCTTTTGCAATATCATCTGCGCTTGGATTCATAGTCTGACCGCCTGCTAAAACGCAATCAACTAAAAGATCAGAAAAAATACTAGCAAGTCCATCCCCCACACATACTGAAACCATTCCGAATTTTTTTAATTCTTCTTTTTTTCTGCCTACAAGCTGCCTATTTTGCTCTAGCATGTTATCAACTTTTAATTTGTCTAATTCACCTAACTCTAGCGCATAAGTCATTGCAACACCTGGTTGATTTGTATGAACATGTACTTTGACTAAAGATAAATCACCAATTACTAATACACTGTCACCTATATTCATAAGTTTTTCTCTAAATCTATCTATATCTACTTCAGTCGTCTTTTTTGATAAATTAACAACAAAAAACTCTGTACAATATGCAAATTCAATTTCAGATAATTCACCAAATTCATAAGGCTGCTCACTGTCAAACTTTCCGTCTAATCCTGATTGACTTATGTAGTCATCAAATTGTAAATTTTCCTCTTTTTCAGTTAGAACATTAACAAAACCTTGAAAAATAATCAACAATCCTCTGCCGCCTGCATCAATAACTCCTGCTTTTTTTAATACATCAAGCATTTCAGGCGTCATTTTTAAAGCTTTTTCACCTTCAGAAATTACGCCATGCAAGAAATCTTCTATCCCTTGGCATTTTTTTGCGATAGAATTAGCTGCTTCACTCATAAAACGAATAATAGTAAGCATTGTGCCTTCTTTAGGTTTTGTGACTGCATTATAAGCAACTTCTGTACCTTGTGCAAGTGCTTTAATAAAAGATTTTATTGTAATTTCATTTGCACCCACAAAACCATTGCATAATCCCTTTATTATCTGAGAAAGAATTACACCGCTGTTGCCCCTTGCTCCTCTTAATGCTCCTTTAGCAAATGAATTGCAAACATCACTTAAATTATTTGATGGACAATTAGTGACTTCTTTTGCTGCTGATAAAAGAGTAAGCGACATATTTGTGCCTGTATCGCCGTCAGGAACTGGAAAAACATTTAACGCATCAACATGATTTTTATTTTCATCTAGCAATCTTGACGCATTAAGAATCATCTTCCTTAAAGTCAAGCCATTTATTGATTTTACTTGAGTCTGTGCAGCAGGTTTTTTTATAACCATTTGATTATTATTATTTATATTATTTGTTGTCTTTTTATTTGACATAATTACTCCATAATTTAATTTATCAAACTCCAGTGTCCACTATGTTTACATTAACAGTATCAACAATCATTCCTGTAAATTTTTCAACATCATATTTAACTGTTTTTTTTAAAGCCTCAGCAACTGCTTCTATAGATAATCCATATTTCATTATTACATATAAATCTATAAAAATTCTATCGCCATAACAAAGCACTCTAACACCTTTGCCTTTTTGATTTTTTTTGAAAATTCCAGCAAAACTATCTGAAAAACGATTTGATAATAAATCAATAATACCATAACACTCTAACGCAGAATGCCCTGCAATTTGTGCTATGGCTTCTTCAGATATTGATATTCTGCCATATCCATTTGTAGTGTTTACGCTCAAAGTGTTAGTACTCTCCTTTTTAATATATACTCATATTTTAACTGTTCATTAAAAAAAATGCAAGAGTTTTTGTTGGATTTTTAATAAATTTTTTTTGAAAATGTTGGATTTTTAAATGAAAGACATAAAAAAATGCTTGCATTTAATATATTTATATGGTATAGTTATTTTAATTATGTACTAGAGTACTAGTACTAAATTAAAACACTAAAAAAGCCCCGCCATTATAAAGCAGGGAATCGCTAAAAAGCGGCTTTTGTGTATGGAGGTGAATCTCATGAGCAAAGAATGTATAATGTGTGGCAAATCAAGAGCAAGCGGCAATAATGTCAGCCACTCTAACCGCAAAACAAGACGTACTTTTGGAGCAAATATCCATAAAGCGAATGTTGAAATTGACGGAGTTGTCAGAAGAGAAAAAGTTTGCACTAGATGCATGCGCACTGCTAAAAAAACAGTGTAATTTTAAATTGCATTTTTAAAAAACAACAAAGCCCACGCTATTTACAGTAGCGTGGCTTTTTTGGTGATGATTTTATGTAAGATAATTATAAATTAAAAACATCAATAATCAATAATTAATAATTTAATCACTCATAATTTGCTTTAACAACTATCTCCTGCCTCTTCCTCTGCTCCTATGTCCTCTTCTAAAATTTCTCCCTTGCCTTGTGCATCTTAATAATAATGCTCTAATTAGCCATGGCGGCTTACAACAATGTATTCTGTGCTTCATAAAACTTTCTCCCCCCGTACCATTATATATGCATAAATTAAACTAAGCGTGCATGGTTGTTGGGTGTTCTTGTCCATTATTGTTACATTAAATTTCTTTCTATAGCTTTAAAAAATTCGAATATGAGTATAAAACCATCGCTAGGGATGGCAGGATTAACATCGAAAAATTACTATTAGTAAGTAAAAACTTTCTTAAAGTTTTTTTAAAAATATATCGAAAATCGCTTGACAGCTTAATTACTTATAGGATATACTGGTATAGTAAATTACTAACTGTAAGTAAATTTACTAAGGAGATAAAAACTATGAATAACAAAGAACTATCATTAACCTTGGACGCTCACTTGCTAGACGAAGCCGAAAACATTCTTGATGATTTTGGTCTTGACGCCAATATCGCAATAAAAATGTTTTTAAAAAAGTTGATTAAGGAACGGAACATCTCTTTCCTTACCTCTTCTACTCTTGCTTCTCACTCAAACATTGCTCCGCCATCACCTGCCCCACTACAAACAGCTGCGACTGATAATGCCCACTCATGGGATAACGATTTTCAGCCCACTCGCCGTTCTAACAGTGCAATCAATTCTGATATGCGCAACTTTCTTTGGACTGTTTTTAAGCAACATAAAATTAATCGTGACAATGATAATCAGCAACTTGCTAAAATGGTTTCAAGCAGAACTGGCATGAATCAAGGTAGTGCTTTCATTTACCTAAATATGATTGATAATTGGGTAAATGGAAAAAGCAATACCCGCACTATGAAATTCGAGGACTTAGTCTTCTATGTTCAGGCTATTAAAAATGAATTGAATCAATCTGCATTTGAAGCTACCCTTTCCTCACTAAGTGATTCTATTGAATATTGGGACGAACGCATTCCTGGTAGATTTGCTGAGAAAGTTGCCCAACTTGTGAAAAAATATCGTAGCCAAGGTTAATCAGCAAAAGAGCTCGTCGCCCTAGTGCCTTTGGTTGTTTGCATGAACTACTTCTCATCTTTTGTTGTTATAGCGTTGAATGACCAAGACTTTCATGTAATCCGATGCTTTGGCTGGTGGAATCTCATCTGGCATGATTATTCCTTATGAATGCGGTGGCTTTTTGGCAAAGCGAATTCACCACTTATCCAACCTAGTTCTCACTCATTACAACCGTTGTTTGTTTTGGGGCAAAGCCACAATTCTCTATATAAAGAATAAGATTTGGGTCATATTCTTATATTTTCGCTATCTCTCTCATTGTTGTCTCTGTGTTCATTTTAATTTTTCTCCTTTTATTTACCTAACACTAAAGTTAGGATTTAGTTTAATATCATCAAAATAAGTTGATAGTTTATTATAAAAATGATTAAGACCTATTTTTTCGTTTTCTCCTGTATTTAGGTTGAAACGATGAAATGTGTACTTTGAAAAAAATACAGTCTCACGCCCTTCTGAAATATTCCACTGGTTAGAGCTTCTCCCCTCGGTCAGTTGGTAATAAATATAATTTGAGTGTACGAAAACTATGCTTATCCCAAAGCCTTCAGCTTGGGCATCTGTTTTTGTTACTAGCTGTCCTAATCTCAAACTTGTTTCACAATTTTTATAAACAAGCACATCTCCACTTCTAATTGGTAATGTTGTGGAACGAATACTGTGTAACTGATTTTGAACCACAAAATATTGATTGTTGCATTCATAATCCAAATTAATATACGGAAATTGAATCTTCAAATCAAACTCCGCATTTCGCCATGGAATAGTTGAATCTTCAAAGTACATTAATATTGGAGATGTTTCAATTCCTCTTCTTACATATCCCCTCGGAGTTGTTGCACATCCCGTCATTAGCCCTATCGCAAATATCATCATTACTGCGATGCCGATGACTATAATCTTTTTCTTCACTTAATTTATTACCTCCATATGGTTGATTTTATTGTTAAAATAAATGTTTCTATAATCTTATACGATTGTAGCAAGAAAATGATAATTTGCAACTTTCATATTGAACTGTCTTAGCTTGCGTTTTAGAAAGCAGTTGCTCTTCTCTCAGTTTTGCAGAGTTTTTATTGCATTTTTAGGTTTTTTGTTTCCAAATACTGTATTGCCTGCCACTAAAATATCTGCACCTGCATCCATTATATTTTTGGCGTTATCAAAAGTCACACCTCCGTCCACTTCTATTAAAGTATTAAAATTTTTATCTGTAATCATTTTTTTAAGAGCAGTGATTTTTTCTAATGATGCAGGTATAAATTTTTGACCGCCAAAACCAGGATAAACACTCATGACTACAATAATATCACATTTATTTAAATGTGATTCTACAGTATAAATCGGAGTATCCGGAGAAATTGCTAGTCCGCCCTTAATATTATGCAAATGAATCAGGTCTAGACAGTGGTCAATTTTTTTTGTAGCCTCAATATGAAAAGTGAGATAATCAGCTCCTGATTTAATGAATTCTTCTATATAATTCTCTGGTTCTTCAATCATTAAATGAACATCAAGCGGTATATTAGTCGTTTTTTTGATGTCTTTAATCATCTTCATTCCAAAAGTAAGATTAGGCACAAAACGCCCGTCCATTACATCACAATGGATAAAGTCAGCATTTGAAATCATTTCAATTTGCTCACCCATTTTAGAAAAATCAGCACTTAAAATTGATGGGGCTATCTTTGTTTTCATTTTAATCATCCTTATTATTTATACTTATTATCATGTTTTTCTTTTAGTTCATTAAATATCTCTATATATCTATCGTATCGGTTTAGGTATTTGGTTTTATTTTCAATGATTTTGCATGATGGCTCATTTATATGATTGCAGCGATGGTACTTGCATAAATGTCTATGTTTTTCAAATTCAGGGTAATATAAATCTAAGTCACCATGAGTAATATCAAACAGCTCTGTCAAACTAAAGCCAGGAGTATCTGCCAAAAGACCGCCGTTTATCTTAAAAAGCTCTGTATTTGTAGTGGTATTTTTGCCTCGCTGAATAGCTTTAGACAAATCACCGATTTTTCTTGTCTCGTAATTAGTCAAAGCATTTATAATGGTGGACTTCCCCACAGCCGATTGACCTGATAAAACAGACAATTTATTTTTTAATAGTTTTTTCAGTGAATCTATATCACTTTTTTCTGCCGAAATTTGAATTATTTTAATATCCTTATATTGCATAGTGATTTGGACTTGAAAGTCATCACTATTAATATCCGATTTATTAATACATATGATTGGCACGATTTTTTTTGAAATAGCATTGATTATCATTTTATCAAGCATTTTAAAATCTGGCTGCGGGATAGATGATATTACCATGATTAGTTGGTCAATATTTGAAACAGCTGGACGGATAAGTTTATTTTTTCTATCTTCAACACTTAATATAACTTTATTGATAATATCGACTCTAACAAAATCACCTGCTAATATTGTCCCGCCCTTTTTAGAGAATTTATTGTGCACATCACTATGATTGGCTTGAGTTTTATTGCTTGATCTTGCACTGCATACCAAAACCTCATCGCCTAAATCAACTAAAAAACGATGTGACATTGTGGATATTACTCTGTAAAGTTTATTGTTTTCCATAATCAGCAACATTTCCTTTTCTATCGATATAAATCACCCCTCATTCTGAGCCAGATATGTATTACTATACTTATTACCATACACTTTTGCTCCCCTTTTAGAATGCCACACCAAAACCTCGCCATCAATCTCAACAGCAAACCTATGCGACATAGTAGACATTACTCTGTAAAATTTTTTGATGTTCATTATGTTTTAAGGTGTTGGAGTAGGAACAAACCCATTGAACCAAATAACTGCCGCTATAATAATGCCTATTGAAAGCAAAACCATAATAACAGCAAATGCAATTCTTTTTAGCCTAAACGATTTTGTAGATAAACCAATTATATAAAGCAACAAAGTAATACTAGCGAAAACAATAGGAACTACAGTCATAACATTATGTCCTAATTCATTAAACTCGTTAACTCCCCATGCAAGTGCAATAAAGAGTATTGCAACTAGCGTTGTAAAAATGGCAAAACCATTAAAAACATTTGAACGCTTTTTAGCAAGATACAGCGTTCTCTCGTCTGACGACATAGCTGCTATTTTTATTTTTTCAGCTTCTTTTTTCGCCATTTCATTTGCAGCTCTTTCCGTCATAGCTGCATTATAACTCGCTTGAGTTGCTTCACTTGTAGAACTATTCCACCATGAATTTTTCTTGCTTTCTCTACGTTGCTCTGCCTCAGCATTCCATCTTTCATGATTTTTTCTGCCGTCCTCATAAAACTTTTCGTTTTCCTTGGCTCTTTCTTTTTGGTATAAATCAGAATTTATTTTATCAAGCCTCCACTTAACCTCATTTTCAAATTTGTCATCACTCATGTTTTACATCTCCTTTAATAGTTAATTTTGCATTTATTTTATCAATTAATCTAATTACTTTTTACCAATATATTTATGTCTTAGTGGATTGAAAGGTCGGGTCAATATCCAATCACTTGTCCCTGCTCCATTTTTAAGTTGGTCAATAAGTTTGGGATAAAATTGAGTTCGGCTTTATGACTTGTTTTCAAATTTTTGTAACTTTTATCGTAAGTCAATATTTAAAGCTAAGCTTGTACAAAGCCAACCAACTGGCTCCAATTCTCTCCCAAAAAGAGTAACTTGAATCGTAAAATTACCTATCAAGTTGGAAGGTTCACAGCAACAAGCATCAAAATATGATGCCGATAAATTTATAACCCTTATGAAAGTATCCCCCTTTTTTATCTGCACCTCTGCCCAGTCATCTGTCGCAGTAAGAAAAAGAGGAGCAACATTGCCATTGTTGTACAGTCGCCAGCCAATAGCTCCTGCTGCTCCACGCCAAGCGTCTGAAGTTAACTCAATCTCAAAATCTTGATGGGAAGTCACTTCTATGGTTATGACAATCTCGTTATTTCGCCTCAAAGAATCACCACTTGTCGCTACTCTAAAATCAGCGCTGCTGTGTCGTACAGTCGCTTCGTCGGTAGGTATAAAAACAAAAACCGACGCTGTCGGATACCCATGAGTCCAAACAATTCCGCTTATCACTGTATCTACTATAACTGCTGGATAGTCCCATAAATGTGACGTGACCACAATTAAATGTACACCATTATAAGTGCTGCCAGTAACGATTAAATTATTATATATGTCTCTAAGCGAATATCCGTCTTGTCTCCATGTGTGATTATGAATATTACGGGCGGATATATTTCTTGCAGCTGCCGCCACTTCGGATGAAATTGGTTCTCTAATACGGCTAGGAGTAAATTCAATCACTCTAATATTAACCCATTCTTCAGGATCAAGGCAACAGCACCATCCATTTCGGACAGTATTTGCATCTTCTCCTGTAAACTCTATAACTGTGCCGTCGCCACGATACGCAATTTGCTTTATATCTTCTCTGTCCAAAAACCCTTTGCTGTAAGCAGCTTCAATGCTCATAAATTGATAATTGTTAAAAGCGGGGTCTACTGGAGGCAACCCTATATTGCAGCCCGTTAACATAGTCGCTGTCACCGCCGTCATGGTAATGGCTATTATTATTGAAATTAGTTTTTTCTTCATAATGGTTGCCCTCCTCTAATAACTATTGTTAAAAGAGTTATTTTATCCGAGAATAGACCCGTACACTATTAATACAACTCAAAGTTCCATTTTGTTGCATTTTTTTGAAAAAAAAGTTGAATTTATTTTTTCTTAACTGTGCAAGCATAGTTAGTATAACAAAAACTAACCCCATTGTCAAATAAAACTACTGTCTTTGATATGCAAGGAGCGTGTGGTTTCATATTGATGGCGCATAGCAAAAATCGCCCTTAAAAGGAAAGTTATTCGGGTGGGTTAAAGTCTTTCCAAGATATGGTTCAAAAGCGGTCAAAAGTGCTTATTTGGGGTCGTTTTTGTCTAATTTCTGCCCGATGAACTTACCTCTTAGTTGTCTAAGCGTGTTGAAGGTCGGGGCAATATCCAGTCGCTTGTCCCTGCCCTATTTTTAAGTGGGTCAATAAGTCGGGGCGATGGCTTTAAGTGGGCTGATTTGTCGGGGATTTTATCTTATTATTAAATATCTCCATTTTCCAAGCCTTCTGAATTCATCTTCTCCCTTTTCAACTTTTTCGCTTATTCTTCCATAAATATCTTCTAAATTTTTCGCATCAATAAATTCATTTATGAGATAATCTTTCAATGTAACTCCATAGGCAATTATATCTGTTCCATAGGCTGAAATCACTGCATTATCATCTTCATATTTTAATATCATATATCTATGAGAAAAAATGGGAATTATGGTTTCAAGATTGCTGAGAAACTGCTCTAACCCTTTTTTATGCCTTAATTGCTCGGTAGCAGGAAATGTTTCATCATACTTCCCTTCTTCAAATATTGTGGAAATTCCCAAGTTCGCAGCAATTCCTATATCTGCAAGCAGCGTACCGTCATTTTTATACTCTTCCAATATTCTCTGTTTCGGTAAAGCCCTTTGTTCTTTGATATTTTTAATGTTCTCGTCAGAGAAATCATTCCACATAGGAAATATATTCATTGGATTTTTCTTGTTAGCGATTGGTAATGCGATACTGTAAAATTTTATCAATTCAGTTGGCAATTTAAGTCCATATATTTTTTCTATTTTAGAAATTTCAACCGCTGTTAAACCGCTAGTAAAAACAATACCGTTGCTTTTCATTTTCTTGATAATCGATTCGTATGTCATTGCAATTCTCCTTTCTAACTTATAATATTATTGACATTGCAGTAGTATGTGGTTTGTGTTGTTTTTTGTCCGCTTTTTATCATTTGACATTGGGGATGCGTGCGGTTTTTTTGATGTTCAGAATTAAGTTTGTCGTGGATTTTGTTTTGACACTATGTGTTGTGGTTTTCGCTTTTTGCAACCACTATATAGGGGGTCATTTTTCCTTGATAAACTTATTCCTTAGCTGCCCGCAAGCTGAAGATGTTTCTCCGCCTGCACTTTTTCTTAAAGTTGCACTTAATTTTAAATCTGTCAGCCACTTTAGAAACTTTTCAGCATCCTGTTTAGTGCAAGGAGTTAAATTACTCTCAGGCACATGATTTAACATAATTAAATTGATATGGCACGAAAAATTTGATAATAATTCTTTTAATCGTTTCGCGTCAAAAAATGTATTATTAACACCCTTTATCAGCACATATTCAATAGATACCCGCCTGCCCGTTTTATCAAAGTAATATCTTGCCGCATTAATCGTCTCTTTTAAATTAAACTTTTTAGCTATCGGCATGATTGCTTTTCTTGTCTCGTCAGTGGTTGCATGAAGCGATAAAGATAAATTTACGCTGTAATTTTCATCGGCAAGCTTAATTATTTTATCTGCAATTCCGCAGGTTGATAATGAAATATTGCGCTGACTAAAGTTTAATCCTTTTGGCTCACATATGATTTTTATGAATTTTGTTGTGTTGTAATAATTATCTAAAGGCTCTCCACTGCCCATTAAAACTATTTTTGATATTGGATTAGGGAAACTTTTATTTGATTGGATTACTTGAGAGTAAATTTCACCCGCTGTTAAATTTCTTGACAAGCCCCCTAAATGAGAAGCGCAAAAAGCACAGCCCATCCTGCATCCTGCCTGAGTTGACACACACAAAGAGTTTCCGTATGATTGCGGAATCATAATTCCTTCAATAAAGCTACCATCATTTAGAGTATACAGCAATTTTACTGATTTGTCACTTGATTTGATTTGTTTATAAATTTTTACTGCATTTGAATAATATTCATTTTTCAGCTTTTCTTTTAAGGCAATCGGAATATTTGACATATGTTCAAAATCTGCTCCGCTAGACAGCCACTTAAAAACCTGCTCTGCTCTGAATGACGGGTGGTCAGCCAAAACGAATTTTAATTCCTCTATTGTAAAATCTGTAATGTTTTTCATATTCTAATATTTCCCCATCCACTTGCTAAGCTGCTTCATCGCTTAACTTTAGTTCCGCCCTCGCCTAACGATACACTCTCACTTGTTATTGCATCGCAAGGAGAAAGCAACAACAACTGACAAAGCAAGACAGAATTATTATATCAAATCAAAATTACCCCGTCAAATATAAAAAATGTGAATTTTTATATAAATTCACTTGCTTTTTCTGCAAATAATATGTTATCCTATTCTTGCCAAACAACATATTATCAAAATAGAGGTGAAATTTGCCCTTCGGCTTGTTTCTCCCCTCTATTTTGAGTGTTGTTTGGCGACAATTAGGAGAGCACCGCTTGGGGTGCCATCTCTTAATTGGGATGGCACTTTTTGCATTATGGGAGAAATACACATGAAGACACTCACTTTTTATATCAGCAATTTTGCTGTCGGAGCATTTGTCGGCTATATCAGCAGCTTAATATTTGGCTATTGGGGATGGCTTGCAGGCAGTGTCATACTCATCGGCGGCATATCATTGATTGAGTTTGTGATAAAAAGCAGCAAGATAGATGCCGACGAAGATGACGGAATAATCCCACTCAGCAAATGGTCTTTGGGTGAATTGCAAAAAGAGTGCGCAGAAAGAAATATCAAAGATTTTTCCACTATGACAAAAGACGAATTAATCTATGCCATTTTTAATGATGATTTTGAAAATAATTATACTATTGAGCAAATGCATGATTGGTTTAAAGAAATAGGCATAGAAACAAAAGGGTTGACTAAACAAGAGTTGATTGAGTTAAACAGACAACTAGATATAGATGACGATGATATAGACTATGATGACAATGAATTTGATGATACAACTGAAAAACCAAAGCAAATACATAGCAAAAGACACATCACTAAGCTAACAACAAAATCTAATGACTCAGCAATTCCAACCACCAAATTATCAGATATTGCGGGACTTGATGAGGCAAAAAAGGCATTGGAAGAAAGGATTATATTGCCCTTAAAACATAAAGAATTATATGATAAATACGACAAAAGTGTAGGCGGTGGAATTTTATTGTTTGGACTTCCTGGCACGGGAAAAACTATGTTTGCCCAAGCAGCAGCCACCGAATTAGATGCAAAGTTTTTTAGCGTGAAATGCTCTGATATTGAATCAAAATGGATAGGAGAATCAGAAAACAATGTGAAGAAACTTTTTTCTGATGCTAAAAAATGTGAGAAGGCCATTATATTCTTTGATGAGTTTGACTCAATCGGAAAAAGAAGAAGTGCTGACAATGGGTATTCTAACACAGTTCAAGAGATATTGACTCAAATGCAGGGTGTAGAAAAAAATACAAATATGCTATTAGTGATTGCTGCAACAAATTGTCCGTGGGCTTTGGATGGTGCATTACTTAGACCAGGAAGATTTAGCGAAAAAATCTATATCCCGCCGCCTGACGAACAAGCCAGACTTTTTATTTTGAATAAGAATCTAAAAAAATATCCCCTTGCCCATAAAGTGAGTATAGAAAAAATTGCAGACCGCCTAAACGGATTTAGCGGAGCAGATATTACAGAGTTTTGTGAAAAAGTAAAAATGCTATTAATCAGAAAAGAAATAGCAAACCAAAAACCGATTATTACTTTTGATGAAATTGAATCATTATTAATGGCTGTCAAAAGCTCTATATTAGAAAGCGACATTGAAAATATGAATAAGTTTCTAAATATAGGCTAAAAGTTTAAATAAAGCAATCCTGAAAATTATGTGCAAACTAGTGTTTGCGTATAGTTTTTGCAACAAAAAACCCGTCAGAATTATGTTCATGTGAATATAGGTTTATCATTTTTTCCAAAGCAAATCCCCTGTTAGCTTTTAAAAATTTTTCTATAATCTCCTCATTTTCTTCTTTTAAGATAGTACAAGTAGAATAACACAACGCCCCTCCTGCCTTAACATATTTTGATGCTGTGTTGAGTATGTCAAATTGCAGCTTGTTTAATATCGGAATATCCTCTTTTTTTCTATTAATAAATACATCCGGCTTTTGCCTTACTCCCAGCCCGCTGCAAGGAACATCACATATTACTAAATCAAAATTATTCACCCATTCGGGATTAAAAATCGTTGCATCATTTTGCCTTAACTCAATTTCAGCGCCCATTTTTTTTGCATAGCCTTTTATTAAGTCCAGTCTATGAGCATGAATATCGCAAGCAATTATCTTTGCATTAGGCAGCAATTCTTTTAAATATACGGCTTTCCCGCCAGGAGCAGCGCATAAATCTAGGGTATTTATGTTTTTTGTTTTTTCAAGGTTGCTAATATAATTTTTAACCACCAACATTGACGAAAGCGACATAATTGTGTAATCACTTTTGTCTAATGTGTCTAATTGCTCTTTAGTCACTAAATACCCTAGTTCTGTTTTATCAAAATTCAATGCTTTGTTTGATCTCACATGAGTACGATACTCTGTTATTTCAAACATTCTCTTAATAAATTCATCATCATAATGCTTTTGCAATAAATCAATTATCCAGCTAGACACACTTAAATTAATCGCTAAATCACTAGTTTGCACAGAATATTCTAAACTTTTCCTTAATACCGCATTGATAAAACCTGCTAAATCATTTTTACCAATTTGTTTTGTCAAGTTAACAATTTTATCTATTGCAGAATGCTTTGGAGTATTAGAGTATCTTAATAAATACAATCCAATTTTCAAAATAATAAGAGCAGGTTTTTTAGGGCGTTTTGTGGTTAGTTTTTCTATAATATAATCTAACTGTATATTTTTCTCTAACACTCCATAAAAAACTCTTGTAATATATGCTTTATCATTTTGAATATTTTCAAGTGTCTTATTTAAGATAATCCCGCTATAACCCCCGCTAAATACTTTAAAAAGCAGTTCATAAATTATTTTTTCACTAGTTTGTACCAATTTTTTTACCTCTTACATCATTTCCTAATAGAAATTGTTTTGCCGTCATCCTTTTTTTATTCATAGGCAATACTTGTTTTATCTTTAATAACCCTTGCCCACATTTAACAATAAAATCATTTTCAATTAATCCAGCATCTTTATTGATTTGATGCTCATTAATAATTTCAGAATCCAATATTCTGATATATAATCCATCAATATGTGAATAAGAATTAATAGCCCTAATTTGATTGAAAACTTGTCTTGCCGATTTAGAAAAATCAAGGCTTCCCATTTCTTTTGTAATTAAACTGCATTTTGTTGCCAGCATATGGTCTTGAGGAACTGAAAAACTGTTGCCATTCTCTAGTTTGCACAGAGTTTTTAATAATAAATCAGCAGATAGCGTACTTAATTTATCAAACAAGGTTTCTATTGTGTCACTATCTAAAATAGGAATTTTTTCTTGAGATAAAATATTCCCGCTATCTAATCCTAATTCTGTTTGCATAATTGTTATGCCTGTTTCTTTTTCACCATTTAAAATTGCACTTTGTATAGGAGATGCCCCTCGATATTTTGGCAAAAGCGAAGCATGTGCATTAATTACTCCAAATTTAGGGGTATTTAATATCTCTTGACTTAATATCTGTCCATATGCAACAGTAATAAAAATATCGGCATTTAATGATTTTAAAAAAGCAATTTGATTTTTAATAGATTCAAATTGATGTGTTGGCAAATTTAATGATAAAGCTAGTTCTTTAACAGGAGTAGGCAGCAAATTCCCTTTTCTGCCTTTGGCTCTATCTGGTTGCGAAACCACCGCCACTATTTTATGGCGGGAGTTGTTTAACTCTATTAATGGCTTTAATGCAAAGCTTGGTGTTCCTAAAAATACTATTTTCATTATGATATATTTGTTTTTTTAAAAGATAAGATTCTTAGCATTATACCAACTTATCTGTATAAAGAATTCCATCCAAATGGTCTAACTCATGTGAGACGACCACCGCAAAAAAATCCTTTGCTTTTATGATAAACTCATTACCTTGCCTATCTTGTGCTTTTATTTTCATCATCTTTGCCCTTTTGACATCACCTTTTTGCCCAGGAATACTCAAACACCCCTCATTAAAAATTTGTTCGCCTTTAGACTCTATCACCAAAGGATTGATAAACTCGTGAATTTGTCCGTCCTCATCATATGCTATAAAAACCCTTTTTAAACTGCCTACCTGAACAGCCGCTAAGCCAGCGCCTTCTGCATGTATCATAGTATCAACCATATCATCAATTAATAATGATAAATTCTGGTCAAACATAGTGATTGTGCGGGATTTTTCTCTTAAAATTGCATCGTCATGCTTAACTATATTTCTAATTGCCATGTACAGCAACCTCCTTTTTCTTAATGATTATTTTATTTTGTATGAAAACACACATCAGTGCAGAAAGAATAATCGCAACAAAAGAAACTATTATAAAAATAATTATATATGTTTGTGTGATCCATCTGCCAATCAAAAGAAAGTGTGCAGCTATGATACTAGGGAATGCAATACACCTATAGTACCTATCGAAACTAGACAATGCAATAACATAAATGATTTCCCACCCAATCTATCCATTCTAAAAAAACCAGCAAAGAAAACAATAAAAAACCCAATGACAGGAATGATAGATATAAAATATTGCCATTTTGTTGCATTAATTTCTTTTTTAATCTCTGTCTTCGTTTCTTTTAAATACGGAACATTTATATCATTGCCTGCCATAATTCCTCCATTTTTAAGATAAACTATTTGGATTAATTTCTACAAAGATAGCAATATCCTTTTTTTTGTGTTCATCCACTATATTATATACTAATTGCAGGATTTCGTCAAAGGAATTTTTGACTCTCATTAAAATTTGCATTCTAATTTGACCTTTAATTTTTTTGACCGGAGAATGCATATAACCTAGGTATGAAAAGCAATCTTTTTTTTCTTTAGAGATTGTTAAGATTTTTTCATAAATTGCTTTTAAGATTTGAGCAATTTTGTCAGGATGCTCACCTGATACTAAGATTCTTAAAATATTGGCAAATGGCGGGAATGAGGTTACTTCTCTTATGTTGATTTCTTTTTTATAGAATGCATGATAATCAACCTCACAAGCAAATTTATATACAAAATGATTTGGTGAATATGTTTGCAAATATACATTGCCTGCTTTATCTGCCCTGCCAGCCCTACCTGATACTTGCGTGATAAGTTGAAATGTACGCTCATTTGCTTTATAATCTGAAAAATGAAGCGATATATCAGCATCAATTATTCCTACTACCGTAACCTCTGGAAAATCATGACCTTTAGCTATCATTTGCGTGCCAATTAGGATATCTGCTTTTTTTTCTCTGAATTGAGATAGAATATTTAGGTGAGCATCTTTATTTTGAGTTGTATCATTGTCCATACGCAGAGTGCGGGCGGCTGGGAATATTTGGCGAATTTTTTCTTCAACTTGCTGCGTGCCTAGATATCCTCGGCGAAAGTCTGAATGCTGACAGATTGGACAAGCGACCGGAACATTATAACGATTTTGACAATAATGACATTTTAGTTGATTTCCTTCTTCTTTGTGAAGAACCAGCGAAACATCACAACGTTCACACATAGCAACATAACCACATGAAGTACAGCGTACAAATGACGAATATCCGCGACGATTGATAAACAGCATAGCTTGGTTGTTTTTATCTAGACAATCCTTTAATGCATTATGTAAATCTTTAGAAAAAAGCGAATTGTTGCCTTGATATAACTCAGTGCACATATTGACAATCTGCACTTTAGGGAGGGTATTATTTATGCGATGCGGCATCTCAATTAGATTATACTCGCCTACTTTAGTTTGATAGTAGGTTTCAACTGATGGAGTAGCACTGCCTAAAATTAGTGCACAATCATTATGTTTGGCACGGAATTCTGCAATTTCTTGAGTTCTATATCGAGGGTTAGACTCTGATGAATAGCTTCCGTCGTGCTCTTCATCAATGATGATTAATCCTAGATTTCTTAGCGGAGCAAATATTGCACTTCTTGCACCGATGGCTACAACCGCTTCTCCATTTAATAATCTTTGCCACTCATCAAATCTTTCACCTGCTGATAGCCCTGAATGCAAAATTGCAACCTTGTCGCAAAAGCGGGATTTAAATTTTGAAAAAACTTGCGGGGTGAGTGAAATTTCTGGAACCAGCAAAATTGCAGTTTTATTTTGTTTTAAAATATTATCTATACATCTAAGATAAACTTCAGTTTTCCCGCTGCCTGTGACACCGTGCAGCAAAAATTTTCTATTTTTATTAGCGCCTACTATAGTTTGCACAGCATTTTCTTGTGCTGCAGTCAATACAAATTCATTATCCATCTCACCTATAGATTTGTAAGGAGTTCGATTGACCTTTCTATTTTCTTGAATCAACACACCTCGCTCTAACAAATTATTATAAGCAGCTGAAGAAAAATTCTCTCTTAATAAAGACACAAACGCCCCGTTATTCTCTAATAAAAACTCAAACAATTCTCTTTGTGCCAAACTATTTGGTTTTATAAATTCCTCTATATTTTTGGCTTTAAACTCATCAGTTATGCTGGCAAAAAGCCTAGTTAATTCTTTTATTCTGCCGCCCCGCATTTGAGCAGGAATAAATAATCTCAAAATATCAACTATCCTCAAATGATAACGATACTTCATAAATTCCATTAATTCAAGCATTTCACTAGTTATGACAGGATTTTCATCAAGAAGTCTATTAATTTTTTTTAATTTAGAATTATCATAATCACTCTTTTCCGATAAAGAAATTACATAACCCTCAATTTGCCTGCGTCCAAAAGGAACCATGACTCTATGCCCTGGTTTTGCTCCGTCAATGGAAAGATAATCAAATATCTTGTCCACCTCATTATTAGAAATATCAACAATAACTCGTGCAATCATAATATAATTTTAACACATAAGTGTAATTTTTTCAAGCAATTTGTTGCATCAATTATTTTTTGCAATAAGATTTTTCTAAGGATGAGATTCTTACAGAATGACATAATTTTAGATTAAAGCAAAACAGGAATTGCGTTAATGACCGATTATAATTTTTGTCATCCTATAAGAATGTCAATATTTCTCTAACTTCTTACCACTATTAATCATTATAAAGATACATACTGGGATATACTAAACCAATAAAAACGAACGACCTTAATAGTCATTCGTTTTTTCATTTAAATCTTATGCAATCATAATGTTTGCGCATGGGTTAATATAATTTTTGCTAATTCTTTTTTGGCTATCTTGCTTGTTGAGATTTGCTTATCTTTAGTGATGATGGTTGCTATATTAGTATCCACATCAAAACCTGCACCGTCTTTGGTGATATCATTTGCGACTACCATATCGGCATTTTTTATTATTAGCTTATCCTTAGCATTTTTGATTAAGTTTTCACTTTCAGCTGCAAAGATTATTGTTTTTGCTTTGTTTTTTGCTTTTCCTATCTCGTATGCTATATCAATATTTTTAATTAATTTTAAAGATAGCTCTTTGTCTTTAATTTTATTTTTTGAATAATCAATTTTATAATCACAAGGAGCAGCTGCAAAAATGTAGTAGTCCTGTTTTTTTTCAGATACTATCGCCTTGTGCATTTCATCAGTAGTTGTAGTCTTTATTAAATTAATTCCGTTAGGAATTTTTTTCTCTAGCTCTGCTTTAATATTCCCTATTACTAGTGTAGTTTCAGCCCCTCTATCAAAAGCATCTATTGCAATCTCAATTCCCATCAATCCACTTGACTTATTGGACAAAAATCTAACAGGATCAATCGCCTCTTTAGTCGCCCCCGCCGTCACTAGCACACTCTTCCCAACATAATCTTGCACAGATTTCAATAAAGAAAATACTGTGCCAACTATAGTTGGCACACTCGCAAGCCTGCCTTTCCCCCTATCTCCACATGCCAGCTCACCACTCTCACTCTCAATAAAATGATAGCCCCTATCTCTTAATATCCTTTCGTTATTTTTGTATGCCTCATTATTTAACATCGCTGTATTCATCGCAGGTGCAAGCACAATATCACATTCTGTCGCCATAATCGTAGTCGACAAAAAATCATCAGCTATACCATTTGCCACTTTAGCAATAATATTCGCCGTTGCAGGCGCAATCAAAAATAAATCCGCCGCCTTAGCTAAGCTAATATGCTCAACATTCCATTCCCTATTTCCGTCAAACATATCACAAACAACCCTATTATTAGACAGGGTTTCAAAAGTGAGCGGAGTCACAAATTCAGTCGCACTCTTAGTCATTATTACATGCACGCTTGCGCCTAATTTTTTTAAAGCAGAAACAATCTCGCATGACTTATAAGCCGCTATTCCGCCTGTGACACCAACAACTATAGTTTTGCCAGTCAAATTCAATATTATTTAGTCCTCAAAAGCGACTCTTATCGTGTCATTTTGTAATTCAATAGCAGCCATGGTCACCGCCGATTTTTCTTGTTCAGTCAATAAATCATTTTTCTTGTCAAGCAACAATCTTGCACGCTTAGTAATTAAGCACACTAAGGCATACTTACAATCCACTTTATCCACCAATTTATCAATTGCAGGTTCTAATAACATTTTACTTTCTCCTATTCAGCCATTTTAGCATAATAATAATTTTTTTTCAAGTGTTTTTCAATCATTAAACAAAATCTTCTTGATTTTTTCAAGAAGATTTTGCAATTTAGATTATAGTTTTCTTAGACGTACTGCTTGATTTTAATTTCATTCAATTTGTTTATCATTAGTTGGACCTTATGTAATGCTTTCTCCTGCAATTCTTTGTCAATTTTAAATTTTTCCAAGTCTTCCGCAACTAAATTTCGATACTGCAAAAATTGTGATTTTATATATTTTATTTCTAGTTCAGCATTAAGTTTTTTAGCATGATCAGCTAATAAATTTATCTCATTAACTTTATGCTTTGAATGTTTCTTTTGCATCTTGACACCACACGACTAATCATTCAAAATTTTATATATGGTGTTTTTATGCATCATCATCCTACTCTTCTCTGCTTTTATAATACTCATCACCGACTCTACCGCCTCGTCCAAATTATCATTAAAAACTAAGTAATCAAATTGTTTAAACTGCTCAATCTCACCCCTTGCTCCATTTAATCTTATCTTTAGACTCTCCTTAGATTCTGTGCCTCTTCCTCTCAATCTATCTTCTAAAATTTTTAATGTAGGCGTCATTATAAAAATCTGAATGCATGCAGGATATTTTGTCTTAATTTGCTTTGCCCCCTCTACATCAATTTCAAACATTACATCATCACCATGCTCAAGCATTGTTAGTATAGGAGCCTTTGGTGTGCCATAATAATTTTGGAAAACTGACGCTGTTTCTAAAAAATCACCGTTTGCAATCATTTGCTGATATTCTTCTATCGTTTTAAAATAATAATTTATACCCTCTGCTTCACCAACCCTTGGCTGCCTAGTGGTAACAGAAATAGACCTTTTAATAAACGGCATTTTCTCTAGTACAATATTATAAATCGTACCCTTGCCAACACCGCTAGGTCCGCTGATTACAAACATTAATCCATTTGCACTTTTGTTAATCATATAGATATTATAGCATGATAAGAAAATTTTTTCAAGCGATTTTATACCTTTTTGGGAAAAATTAAGTGCCACGCACTATCAAGGTATAACTTAACTGTCAATAAAAAATAATAGTATGTATTATTATAAATTCAACTATCAGATTTTGCTGCAATCCTTTTATAAACCATTGACAACTCATTTGTATAGCCAACACTACCACCCTGCTTTTTGTATGCATGATCACACACTTTTTTTGCAGTATCCCAATCCTCAATGTCACAATACGCAGCTGCTAATGATGTTAAAGTGTTCACATTTCTAATGTCATCAGAATAAAGTTCTTTCATTGCCTTGCAAAATTCTATAGCTTCACTAGATCTCTTTAGCTTTCTTAAACACGATACTTTAATGCTCATACAGTTTCTTAATAAAATAGTATCATTTTTTTCAGTCACTAAATCCAATAGCTGTTCTACTGCTTCCAAACAAAAATCATAATGCTCTATTTCTCTAGTGATTTTAATAAATTCTTGCAACTCAAAAATTGTCATTGATTTTAAATCATGGCTTTCCAATTCTTTTTTCAAAATTTTTTTCATGATAGAATCAGGCGGAACTATCCCAATAGCATCCTCAGCATACCAGTATTTACCTGATTTTATATAAAGTATGCCGTCTATTTCAATTTCTATAGTTTTCATTTGTAAAATTAATCCCCTTTCAGTAAATTTATAAACTCCTGTTCATCAATTATCCTAATGTCTAATTCCTTTGCCTTTTTTAATTTAGACCCTGCTTTTTCTCCAGCGATTAAAATGTCTGTAGTTTTTGAGATTGCGGACTGAATATTTCCGCCATTGTCCTCAATTAATTTAAAAGCCTGTTGCCTGGAAAATTCGTGCAAAACACCTGTTATGACAATATTTCTATTGGCAAAAATGCCTGTTTTAGATGCTGAGTTATCTATAGGATTGATTCCTATCTTCTTGAATTCATCAATCAAATTTTTGTTTTCATTAAAATATTCAATGATTCCACTTGCAGTAATTTCACCTATATCTTGCGTAGCATTTAATTCTTCTAAGTCGGCTTTTATCAAATTATCTATAGAAGAGTATTTTTTTGCTAAATCTCTAGCAAGTTTTTTACCTACATTCGGGATGCCCAAAGCATTAATAAATCTGTCCAGACTAGTGTTTTTGCTAGTTTCAATGCTTTTAAGTAAATTCTTTATTTTTTTATCTTTAAAACCATCCAATTTTGAAATATCATCTTCCGTTAAAAAATATAGCTGAATCGGAGAATTTATTTTTAAAATTTCATTTAAGGATTGAATGCCAGAGCTGCTTATCCCCTCTATATCCATACAATCTTTAGATACAAAATGCTCTAACATGGATTGTATTTGAGGCGGACAATTTTTTGTGTTTGGACAAAAGATATGCGCACCTTTTTCTAATAATGAAGTATCACATGCCGGACAAATTGCTGGCTTAATAATTTCTTGTGTCTGAATATCTACACTTTCATCTACTATTCCCAAAATTTCAGGGATAACATCATTGCTTCTTCTTATAAAAACTCTTGACCCAATACGCACCTTCTTTCTTAAAATATCACCATAATTATTTAAAGTAGCTCTTTTAACTGTTACCCCCCCTAGTTCAATCGGAGTTAAAAAAGCCAATGGTGTCAATTTTCCTGTCCGTCCCACATTCCAAACTACTTCCTCTAAAACTGTATCTGCCTCCTCCGCTTCAAACTTATATGCTATTGCCCATCTAGGAAACTTATCCGTATACCCCAATTTATCTCTTAAACTTAAATCACTCACTTTAATAACCATTCCATCAATCAAAAAATCTAATTTATTTCTATCAATATTCTGCACATTCTCTATGATTGCACTAGTTTTTTGGTTTAAAAATAAGCCTAAAGTTTTAAACTTATTTCGATTTAAAAATTCCCACATTCCTTTCTGATTTTTTAAATCAATTTCAATATAATTAATATTATAAAAAACAATATCTAAATTTCTTTTTGCAGTTATTTTAGGATCTAAATTTCTAAATCCTCCTGCCGCACCATTTCTAGGATTTTTTAACGGAATATCCGCCGTTGCATTATATTTTTCAAAAGCAGATAATCGCATAATTCCCTCGCCTTGAATTTCCACGAAACCTTTATATTCAATAGATAAAGGCACAGACTTAACCGTCAGCACCTGCACTGTAACATCCTCACCAATCACACCATCACCTCTTGTTGCCGCTTTAATTAAATTGCCGTTTTCATATGTCAGCACAATTGTCACACCGTCAAGCTTATACTCTAAAGATAACTCAAACTCTTCTAAGTCTGTCAATTTTTTCACCCTTCCTATCCAATCAAAAAATTCTCCATCCGATTTACATTTATCTAAAGAATATAATCTTGCCTTATGTGCATGCTGCTTAAATCCGTCCAACACATCTCCGCCCACTCTTTTAGTTGGTGAATCATCAAAAATAACCCCTGTATCCTTTTCTAAAGATACAAGTTCATCATAAAGTTTATCATAATATTGGTCTGATACCGACGGATTATCCAAGACATAATATTCATAAGCATATTTATTTAATGCAGCAACTAATTGCTGCATTCTTATATTTTTATCCATAATCTCACCTACTCAATTATAGTTATTGGAGCCAAACTAATCGATAATGTAACCTTACCCATATTATTAAACTCTACATCAGCTTCATTTGTAGAATAATTAATACTAATAATTTTGCCTTCTCCTAATCTTTTATGCATCACTTTTGACCCTGCTTTTAATAATTTTATATCAATACTATGCTTTATTAAATTCTCAATTTTATTGAATTTATAATTGCTATTAGCACTTGAAACAGAATTTTGCCGTATTCTGCTGGAGAAATCTGCGTATTCACTATGTTTGGCCATAGTTTTTTGCACAGAGAACTCGTGAAAATAGATACCTGTCTCTTTTAAAAATCTACTTATCGGAGCACTATTATATTTTCCATACATAAATCTTGATTTTACATAGGATAGAAAAAGCCTTTTTCTTGCTCTAGTAATCGCAACATACATCAATCGCCTTTCCTCTTCAACCGCACTTTCATCATCTATACTTCTAGAAGAAGGCAGTATTCCTTCTTCTAATCCGATTATAAAAACTGCATCAAACTCTAATCCTTTAGCACTATGAATTGTAGCAATGGTTACACTATCACTGGTCTTGTCAGCATCCAAATCACTATACAGCATTATCTGTTGCACATACTCATCTAAACTTAAAGCAGGATTATTTTTTTCAATTTGCAATATGGAATTATATAGTTCTTTTAAATTTTCTTTTCTAGACTCATTTTCTTCAGTTTCAGCACTCAATGCTTCATTAAATTCAAATGTTTTATATACTAGTCTAATCAATGCACTTATAGACATCTCTTTACAGTCAACCAGCAATTCTATTTTTTTGGCAAACGGCTGCAATTTTTTTATTAGAGAATTAGGTAAATCATATGTTTGGCTAGAGTTTTCATTTATTAAACCCAATATAATATCTACAGGAGAGACTCCTTGCCTAAAAGCACTGTCTATTAATTTAGCAATACTTGCCTCACCAATCCCCTTTTTAGGAAAAGACAGCACTCTAGAAATCGATTCTGTATCAAAAGGATTAGCTAAGATTTTTAAATAAGCCAAGGCATCTTTTATTTCTCGCCGCTCATAAAACCTAAAGCCTCCATACATTTTATACGGAATCCCATAAAACATAAACTTCTGCTCTGGTGCTCTTGATAAGAAATTATTTCTCATAAGCACTGCAATATTATTTAACAGCATGCCTTTATTATTTAGTCCCTTAATCGTCCTTGCTAAAAACTCTGCTTCATCAGAATCACTATTGTTTGAAACAATTTGAGGCTCTTGCCCTTCTTCTCCGTCCGACCATAAATTCTTTTTTATCCTGCTCTCATTATTTTTTATCACTGCATTTGCCGCATTCAATATGCTTTTTGTAGATCTATAGTTTTGTTCTAGTTTATAAACTTTGCAATCAAAGTCACTTATAAAATCTCTTATATTTCCGATATTAGCCCCTCGCCACCCATAAATACTTTGATCCTCATCCCCCACCACTAAAATATTTTTATGCCTGCCTGCCAAAATTTTGACAATTTTATATTGAATTATATTAGTATCTTGAAACTCATCAACATGTATGTACTTAAATCTCTTTTGATAAAACTCTCTAGCCTCTTGATACTGAACCAAAATATCAAATGCAAAATTTAATAAATCGTCAAAATCCAAAGCATTTGATTTTTTTAAAATCTCATTATATTTTCTTACTGCCAGCACAATATCATCTATATGATACTCAAACTTATGTATGTCCCGATAATCATCTAAACTTATTCCCTCATTTTTAATCGTTGACAACGCCGCATCTATTTGCTCTGTAAGATTATCTTTTTTGTCCGAACAAATTTCAGCTGCCACTGATTTAATTACTTTTTTTCTCTCACTCTCATCATATATAGAAAAACTTTTGGTATACTCCCCCGTTAATTCTATATATTTTCTTAAAATTGTAACACATAAAGAATGAAATGTGGAAACATGGAGCTGTTCATGATTATACAGCATGTGAGACAATCTTTCTTTCATTTCTCTAGCCGCCTTATTAGTAAAAGTAATCGCTAAAATATTCCACGGAGGAATATTTAAATTTTGCACAATGTGTGCTATTCTATATGTAAGCAGCCTAGTTTTTCCACTGCCAGCCCCTGCTGTCACAAGCACTGCCCCTTCAGTTTGCATAACAGGCTCTAGCTGCTCTTTATTTAATAATGATAAATCAATTTGACTCATAAAAAAGATTGTAGCACTTTCAATTTAGCAAGTCAACTAACTAGCCGCATAATTTTTATTGCCTAAAATTGCTTGCTTTATTATAGGCAATGTGCTATCCTAACTATGCGACATAACACATATATCAAAAACAAAGGTGAATTCTGCCATTCGGCAAATTCTCCCCTCTGTTTTTGAGTGTTGTGTCGTAGCAATTAGGAGAAAAACCGCTTGGATGCCATCTCTTAATTGAGATGGTATTTTTTATAGTATAAGAAAAATACTTCGTCTTTCAGTCGTCTGTAAAGAAATGTATAAGCTAATTCAAAAAAGCCGAACCTCTAAGTGAGGGAAGTGGGCTTTAGTCCACCTTTTTTATATGCTTAAAGAAAAAACAATTATCTGCTTGCATCAATAAAAATGGCACCTATGCAAAGAATCTCGCATGTATCCGCAGGATACTTTTATTCTATACAAGCAAAAGGGAGAAAAAAATGTCCTTAATTCCAGCAATCTGTACTCAATGCGGTGCAAATATTCAAGTAGACAGCACAAAAGAAACAGGAATTTGCAATCATTGCCAAACAGCTTTTATCACTGAAAAAGTCATCCATAATCATAATTCATATACAACCCAATACATAACTAAAAACATTTTCAAAAGTGAAAAGACTGAATTTGCCGAGTTGATTGAAAAAGGCATGATTTATATTAAACTAAAAGATTGGAGTAATGCAAAATTAGTTTTTCATAAATCCATAGATGAAAAACCTGGTGATTATCGTGGTTATCTAGGACTTATTTTGTGTGACACTAAAAATTATTCTGATATTCTTAATACAAGTCATCATAAATATTTAGAAAAAGCGCTTATTGTTGCTAGTGATGATGAGAAAAGATTAATACAAGAACATTATACACCATATAGAAAATTATTAGATGAACAGCATTACATAAACAATAAAAAACCTGCTAAAAAGGTTGTCTCTATTATAAACAATATACCGCACGTTAAATCAAAGATTTCTATCATTTTAAGTTTTTTACCGCTATTAATCGGCATTATATTTATTATTATAGGAATTAACGCAATAATAACAAGCACACCCCTAGCTGAAATTTTCTTTTTTGTTGGTGCAGCATTTTGCATTATATCAATTTTCACGATTAGTATATTTGTAAAAAATAAAAATTCTGTCTGTGTTGAATCTAATAATGAATTTGACGATGAGTTAGATAAAAATAAAGATGAGTATAATAAACATCTAAAGCTATTAAAAATTAAAGCAGAAGAAAATCAAGACAGAGAGTTCCCTATCTGTTAGGATAAAAAACAAAGAGTCTAATGAGAAGAACGACTCTTTGTTTTTTTGTTACACACTAGCCTTATACACTGCCTTCTTTTATTCTCTCTTTATAATATCTTTCTTTTAGTTCTCTATATTTTTGAGATAAATCTAAAATGTATTTTTGCTTTGCAGCATCGTCCATCTTTAGCAGCATATCATTTTCAATCAACTTGCCAATAGGATTTGTCACAAATTCATCTTCATCCAAAATAGCTTTAACTTTATTATAAAGACTTTCATCCCTATTTATTTGAGGATTATTGATAATTATATTGGCATCTCTTATAATATCTGCCCGCTGGACTTGAGAAATTATTTGCAAATTAGTACTATTATTGCCTGCTTTATTTATCATAGCCTCACGCTTTTTCATCATGTCTTGCCAATAACCCATCTTCATCCTCTGTTTAGCTAATAATGCTCTTTTTTTTAATTCGCTTTCCATAATATTTTTCTCTCCTTGTATTTTTATAGCAATTTTTCTAGTATGTAAAACTAATGAATATCTATAATAACACTTCTAAAAAACAAAAAAATATGTTCGACAAAAATAGTTGAAAAATGTTAAAAGTTGGGTGTTTAAAGAAAAAGAGTCACCGCATATTGTGTGATTTCTTGTATTATAAAAAAGGTGGGCTTTAGCCCACTTCCCTCACTTAGAGGTTCGGCTTTTTTGAGTTAGCTTATACATTTCTCTCAGACGTTTTTTCCTATACTATAAAAAAGCTGTCCAAACTAGTGAACAGCCAGTATTTTTATTAATGTTTCCCGAAAAATGTAGCCCTTGCATCTTGACATATTTGACTCATTTCAGGCTGTAATTTCTCTATTTCTAAATTAAGCTCATTAATTCTATTTGTTATTCTTCGTATTAATAATTTCCTCTTATTATTTGCTTTCACAAAATAAATTATGGCAAGTCCTAATGAAAATATAATTGCAAGTGCCATTATCATGCAATCAGATTTTTTTTGAATCAATTTTAAATCATGTGATAATTTTATTTTTTGTTGAATTAATTCATTTTGCAACTGCTTTTTTGCGTTTAAAGCACTTTCTAATTTTAATATATCTTGATATTTTGGGTGCTGCGTTTCTCTACATACCGTAATCCTTTCTCCATGCAGATTCAATAATTCCCAACCGAAACACTCTACCTCATATATGCAATGTTTTTGTTGAGCTGGCGGGCAATCAATTATTTTTGATTCTCTTGACATTGTGCTTTTCCTCCGGTATAGTTATTAACAATTAATTTGATATATATAAGTATATCGTCGTCGTCGTCGTCGTCTGTCAAGTGATTAAATAGCAAATAATTAAATTTTTCTATAGTTTAAACATAAATTTTGAAAAAAGTTATTAACAATAAAAAAAGGGGCTTATGCCCCGATTTGTGCTTGCATTACACGGGTTTTTTTGGCGTCCAAATATTCTCAAATAAATCAATTTTTCCTATGGCATAAAGAAAAAAGCTATCAAATAATTGATAGCTTTTAAATATTTGGACTAACCTTTTAAGCCTCTTTTTTTTGCGGCTTCAGATTTTTTCTTTCTCTTAACAGAGGGTTTTTCATAATATTCTCTTTTTCTTAAATCACCTAAGATATTATCTTTTTGGCATTTTCTTTTGAATCTTTTTAATGCACTATCAATCGATTCATTTTCACCAACTTTGATTACTGACATTTATTCACACCCCCTTTGCTTTATAGCATTAGATTTCATAGTTATTATATGCAAAAATATTTATCTAGTCAAGCGTTTTCTTCACGATATTTGAATGAATGTTGCAAAATAATGAAAAATTATTTTTTTCTTATTTTTATTCCATAATTTTGTAAATAATCTTCCCATCAAATATTTTCTCAAAATCCTTTATTGTGCCTTGTGTAATCAAATTCTTTTGGCAAATCCAATCGTTTGCCATTGGAATAATTAGGAATGATGATATCAAAATTAATGCAACTCCATCCCAATTCAATAGCATTGTTATTGCACCAAAAATTACTCTAGCAATTGCAAGCACTAATAATAAAAAGCCCATAATTTTTGAATTTTTTCTAATTGATTCATTAAAATTCAATCATCATCAAAATACTCCTTATCTTACCTAATAGATTCCCAATTCAAAAGATGACATAATTATTGAGAAAACACTATCGTGGAAGCGTATTATTGCGAAAAATAATCATTATGTTTTTTCAAAAACACTTTTATTAGATAATTTTTCACCGCCCAAAATATGAATATGCAAATGATATATAGCTTGAGCACCATCTTCACCTTGATTAATTACTATTCTAAAACCATTACTTAATCCCAATGTATCAGCAAGTTCTGCAATTTTAGAAAAACATTTGCCTAAATTCAAAGCATCCTGCTCCGTCATATCCTTAAGCAATTTATAATGAATCTTTGGAATAGCTAGATAATGCAATCGTGCTAGAGGGGCAATGTCCTTAATAATAAACATCAAATCATCTTCGTATAGTTTTTCAGATGGAATTATTCCATCTCGTATTTTGCAAAACAAGCAATCATTCATAATAAATATCTCCTTCAGATAATTTTATTTTAATAAGCATACCTATTTTCTCATTTGTACGTACTCTTATATAATTTCTAGTATATCCTGCATCCTCCTCTACAAAAACTTCTTGCATAAGTCCAACATTTTTTTGTAAAAACTCCTTTTGTAAATCCTTAGCTCTCTCAATAATTTTATTTGCTCTCTCTTTTTTTAATTGATGAGAAATCTGTCCATCCATATCATACGCTTTTGTGCCTTCTCTTGCACTAAACGGAAAAGCGTGAATATTAGAGAATTTTGCTTGTGTTATTAAATCTAATGTCTCATTAAATTCTTTTTCAGTCTCATTAGGAAAACCTGTAATTATATCAGTAGTAATAGCCGCAAGCGGGAAATATTTTCTAATCAAATTGACTTTTTCTAAAAATGTTTTTGCTGTATAATGTCTATTCATCCTCTTTAACACACTATCTGACCCACTTTGAAGCGACAAATGAAAATGCTCGCAAAAATTATTTTCTTTTAGCTCAGTCAAAAATTCATGAGTAATAATGCTGCATTCTAATGATCCCAGCCTGAATCTAAAATTATTCTTAGAGTTTATACCAAGCTCTTTTATTAACCCAATTAAATTATCATATGATGATATGTCTATACCTACAAGAACAATTTCTTTAGTTTTATCTTTATATTGATTAATCTCACTAATTATCTCATTCACAGGTCTTGAGACACTGCGTCCTCTTAAATAAGGAACAATACAATAAGAACAAAATCTGTTGCAGCCATCCTGAATTTTTATCATAGGACGCATTTTATTTTTAGAAAAATCTGTACAGACATTAGTTTTGCATATATTTTTGATGTAATTTCTTAATTCTTCAACCTTGTTTTTTGTGCCAATGGTAATAATATTATTGTTATTTTCATAACCTTTTTCTACTGAGCACCCTATCATTATAATGATGGCATTCTCATTAAATTTTCTGGCTTTAGCAATCGCCTGTCTTGATTTTTTATCTGCCTCATTTGTGACAGAACAAGAATTAATTATATATAGGTCTGCCTGCATAAAGCTTGAACAAACTTCATAACCAAAACGTCCAAGCATATTAATAATTTGTTGACTTTCACATTGATTCACTTTGCAGCCTAATGTATAAACTATTGCTTTTTTCATACGCCTAGTTCCCCCATTTCATACATTAAACATGACAATACAGCAATACACGCTGTTTCTGCCCTTAATATTCTTTTCCCCAAGCTAACAGGTATTAATCCAGCATTAACAGCTATTTTAACTTCTTCATTAGAAAACCCCCCCTCACTGCCCACAAATATTGCAACCTTTTTATCCAATTTCCCTTTTAAAAATCCACGCAAACTAGTGTTTTCCGCATTTTCATATGCAAAAATACAAAAATCATAATATTTAATTTCATCTAAAGCCTTTTCAAAATCAATCTCTTCTTCTACTTTAGGCACAAAACCTCTGCCACTTTGCGCTGCGGCTGAAAATGCAATTTTATTTAACCTGTCTATTTTTGATTGCTGCAAACAAATGAATTTTGTTTTAACTGGTACAAGCTTTGTTATGCCAAGTTCTACACACTTTTGCACAGTAATTTCTGCATGCTCTGGTTTTTGTCTAGCAAAATATAGTACAATCTCTATGTTTGGCTCTAGTTTTTTCTCTATTTTATCCACAATTTCAAGTGTCGTACTATTTTTATTAATTACAAAAACTACAGCCGAATAAATATATCCGCCTGCAGCTATTTCTACTTTATCGCCTACTCTTGCCCGTTTAGATACAGACAAATGAATGTGCTGCTCGCCCGTTAGTTCTACATATTTAGAATCAATTTTATTTAAAAAAATTCTTCTCAAAAATTAAATCCTCTCAAAAAGCACTGCTTGCCACTCACCTTTTTTCATCTTCTTAAGCGGCTTAAAATTATTAAAAGCCTTCATTACTTCAATTTCTCTTGAGTTAATTATTCCACTCACAATTAATTTAGAATTTTTCTTTAAAACACTAGCAAAACTAGCTGCATGAGCAATCAATATATCTGCAGTAAGATTAGCAAAAATTATGTCTACAGTATTTTTAACTGGAGTCTTTTGAACTAAATTTTCAAATGTCCCTAAACCAGTGATCACCTCAGATGTAATTTTCAAAATTTTATGATCCTCGCTTGATAAATCATTTAGACTCATATTCTCTTTAGACGCCTCAATTGCAAGCGGATCAATATCAATCAAATGAATCACTCCTGCCCCCAGTTTTGCCGCAGCAATACCCAAAATACCGCTTCCGCATCCTACATCTACAATTACTTTATCTTTAAGTTTCAATTCTTGCATAAGCTCTAAACACATCTGTGTAGTCTCGTGATCACCCGTCCCAAACGCTTTGCCAGGATTAAGTTTAATTGAAATAAGTTCGCCCTCATAATCTCTCCATTTAGGAACAATAGCAATCCTTCCTATCTCCATAATTTGATAATATTTTTTCCATTCATTTTCATAATCTTTGCTATCAATATCCTCTGTCTTGATTTCCAATAACCCAACATCAATCTCACTTCTCTCCCTTAATTCAACAAGCAAATTATTCAAGACTTTAATATCATAATCTTTATGAAAAACGCCGCTCACAGAAACTTGAGCAGTCTTTTTATTGCTTTTTTTAGCCTTTTCTTCTAAATCTTTTTCAATATAATCCCAACCATCCCTTTCCATAACAAACCTAATATCATTAGGGTCAACAATTGACACACCTTGTGAACCTTCTTCTATCAAAATAAGTCCAACAATATCAGCAGCTTCATGAGTTGTTGTTATTGTTAATTTTAAATATTTCATATGTACCTCTTTTATTTATGTGCACAGTTTCAGTGCACATAATGGTTGTTTATTGGACTGTTAAAAAAAATAAATACATCAAAACTATCTTTATAGCTTTCTTTATAGTTTATCTTTCCTTATTTTTATGCAAACCCACCTTAACTTACTGCACTGTAAACTTTTGGACTAATTTAATCCATCCTAAACTTGCTTACCTTATCATATTGACTAATTTTTAAACTAGTGTCAAGCTTTTTTAAGGCTGTCTTTTGCTCTTTTGAAAGATTTTTTGGTACTTCCACTAAAATTTTAATCAAAATATCACCCTTTCTTAAACCTTTTGAGATGCCTGCATTTTTAATCGCAAGCACCGTTCCATGCTGCGTTCCCTCTGGAATATTAAGAATAAACTTATCCTCTTTTAAGTTATAAACCTCTATTTTATCACCAACTGCTGCTTGAATAAACGTAATAGGCATATTCATTATTAAATTATAACCATCACGCACAAAATGCTTGTGTTTTAAGACTCGCACTCTAATTAAAAGATCACCTTTTCTGCCATTTTTACCAGCATTACCTTCTCCCCTGACTGAAACCTGCTGATTATCTTCTAAACCTTGCGGGAAAGTTAAACGTATCTTTGATGTAATTTTTTTAACACCCTTGCCGCTGCATTTAGGACATGACTCTTTTATAATTTTACCAAAGCCATTACATTTATGGCAAGCCCGATTAGATGCTACTCTGCCAAATAATGTTTCTTGCACCTGCCTAATTGTACCACTACCACCACAAGTACTGCATTTTTCGTGCGCTGTCCCATTTTTAGAGCCGTTGCCTTTGCAATCCTGACAGCTTTCTGCTCTAGTTATCTCTACTTCTTTAGTAGCACCATAGGCAGCTTCTTCAAAACTAAGCGTAACCTCTGCATAAATAGGCGCAATCTCGTCCTCAGCATGACCCCTGCCGCCGCCAAACATAGAAAAAATATTATTAATATCAAAACCACCAAAGCCACCCTGTCCGCCAAAATCAAAACCGCCAAAACCGCCTGCACCAGCACTTCCGCCGCCTCTGCCAAACCCTGACATAGGATTATCATAATCTTTTCTTTTTGCCTCATCACCTAATGTATCATAAGCCTCTGAAACTTCCTTAAATTTTTCAGCGGCTGATTTATCATTTGGATGCAAATCTGGATGGTACTTTCGTGCTAATTTTCTGTATGCAGACTTAATTTCGTCCTGCGATGCCGACTTCTCTACACCTAGCACTTCATAATATGATTTTGCCATTTTTTATCTTATCCTTAAATAAATATGCAGCAAACATTAGTTTGCACAGAGTTTTTTATTTTTTGAAATAAATATTAGTTGCTTTATTGGATATCAATTCAAAAATATACTCACACTTATTAATGTTAAAAATTGTACTATTCTCACCCGACCTGAAAGTGTTGGATGAAGAGTCCAAGGAGGAGCAAATCAGCACAAGATGATTTACTCTCCCTTGATGGTTTTTTGGTTGCTTTTTTGCATGAAAAAGTAATTTAATAAAAAATTCTCCAAGCTCTAAACAGAAAGTACAGCAAGCGACAATGCCTTATGCTCTTATCACAAGCATACAAACAAATCTTCCCACCCCATAATTCTTTTATTAAAATATAAGGTCAAAACATTCTATCCTGTAAAAATCTATTTGGATACCCTTTCAATTATCCCTCTTATTCCTCAACCTTAACCTCGGACTCTGTATTATCGTCACTCTCACAACCACCCGCACCGCAATCACTCGCTTGGTATAATTTTTGAGAAAGACTATTCATTATATCTCCTAATTCTGTAACCGCTGTCCTAATCGCTTCCACATCATCACCGTCTTTAGCCAATTTAACTTTCTCTTTTGCACCGACCAATGATTCTTTTTCAGACTCATCAAATTTATCACCACTTTCCTCTAATATCTTATCTACTGATTCAATCACCATCTCTGCATTATTCCTTGCAGAAATCAACTCTTTCAATTTATTGTCCTCTTCAGCAAATTTCTCTGCATTTTTAATTGCCTCATCAATCTCTTTTTCACTCAAATTAGATGACGCCGTAATAGTAGTTTTATTCTCTTTTCCTGTATCTTTATCTTTTGCAGATACGCTTACGATACCATTTTCATCAATATCAAAAGTAACCTCAATTTGCGGAACACCCCTAGGCGCAGGTCTGATTCCTTCAAGCTTAAAACGCCCTAATGTTTTATTATCATTAGCCATTGCACGCTCACCTTGCAATACATGAATATCTACCCCAGGCTGATTATTCTCTGCTGTAGAAAAGACCTCTGTCCTTTTTGTAGGAATCGTAGTATTTCTATCTACAAGTTTTGTAAACACTCCGCCTAAAGTCTCGATTCCAAGTGACAATGGAGTCACATCTAATACCATTACGCTTTGACCAAACTCTTGATTTAAGATACCCGCTTGAATCGCAGCCCCTAAAGCTACACATTCATCTGGGTTGATACCTTTAAATGGTTCTTTGCCGCTCATTTTTCTAACCGCATCAACAACCGCAGGAATTCTAGTAGATCCACCTACTAAAATAACTTTTGCAATATCATTAGATTTTAATTTAGCATCAGTCAAAGTACCTTGCGCTAAAGTAATCGTCTCTTTAATCAAGTTCTCTGTCAACGAATCAAATTTTGCTCTAGTCACATCAATATTCATATGAACAGGCGCACCATCTTGCATACTAATAAATGGAATATTTACAGTAGCCTTCAATTGAGCCGACAGCTCAATCTTGCATTTTTCAGCCTCATCTTTAAGTCTTTGAAGAGCTAATTTATCTTTATTAAGGTCAATGCCTGTTTCTTTTTTGAACTCATCAATCAAATGTTTGATTATTAAATGATCAAAATCATCACCACCTAGCTTGTTGTTTCCTCTTGTCGCTAATACTTCAAAAGTAGCGCCGCCCTCATCTGTGCCTATCTCTAATATAGACACATCAAATGTTCCGCCGCCTAAATCATAAACTAAAATCTTTTGATCCGTAGTCTTTTTTGCACCTTCTGCCTCATTTATTTTGTTTAATCCGTATGCAAACGCTGCCGCAGTCGGCTCATTTATTATTCTTAAAACCTCTAAACCAGCAATTTTTCCTGCATCTTTAGTAGCCTGACGCTGTGAGTCAGAAAAATATGCAGGAACTGTGATTACTGCTTTAGTTACCTTTTGCCCTAAATAGCTTTCTGCATCAGCCTTTAATTTTCCTAAAACAAACGCTGAAATCTCTTGAGGCGAATATTTTTTGCCATCAATCGTTACTTTATAGTCACTGCCCATTTGAGTTTTGATAGAAGCGACAGTTCTATCTGCATTAGACACAGATTGTCTTTTTGCAGTTTGCCCTATTAATCTTTCGCCCGCTTTATTAAATCCCACAACCGACGGAGTAGTCCTCGCCCCCTCTGCATTTGGTATAACCACAGGCTCACCGCCCTCTAAAACAGCGACACATGAATTTGTTGTTCCTAAATCAATTCCTATTACTTTTGACATTTTATTTTTAGACTTTTCCTTTAAAAAGTCCCCTCCTTTTTATTTTTTAATTTTTATTTGTTGTTTTGTTGTTTAGTGACCCCTAAATTTTGATAACAATTCCGCAAACTCATCATTTTTTTTAATAAAATCTTCTAAATATTCCTTGCCTACAACATATTGATTATGTTCCTTATCTTTCGTATAAAGTAAGCCACTTGAATACTCATCACTTACTCCCGTAGGATAACTATGAATTATTCTATTTCGCATTCTAATAAGTTCTTCATGCATTGTCAATATCTGCTTTGCTAACTCTTTAGAGTTAGCATTTTGTATAATCGCTTTCTCGGCAGGTTGCCTCATTTTTCCAGATGTAACATCAATCAAATCATACCAATTATGGTTCCCATTTGTATCATTACTTAATATTGCCTCTATAATACTTGAATTATTGTAATTGAACATATACAATGCAACACCTAGCAATTTCAAATATTCATCATTTTCAGGTAAAGGAATTCTTGTTTTTATCATTACATCATCCCTCACTTCCCTACAATAACTTGGGCTGGTCTAATCACAATATTTCCCATCTGATAGCCGTCTTGAAAAACTTCAACAACCTTACCTGCATTCTTCTCATCATCTTTAGTTGCCACCACATTATGAAATTTTGTGTCCAAATCCATTCCTAAAGTATCAATTTTTTTAACATTGAATCCACTAAGCAAATTATAATGCTGATCTAAAATCATTTTAAATCCTTCTAAAATTTTAGGGTCATTAATAAAAGATTGAGCCTTGGTCATCACATCAATTATGGGAAGCAATTTTTCAATCACATCAACTCGCCCTTGCTCTTTTGAAGTTTGACTTGCCAACATCATGCGCCGTCTATAATTATCAAAGTCAGCTTGCAAATATCTATACGCCTTTGTCATATCATCCAGCTTATTTTTTTCTTTTTCAGCCTCATCTATCACTTGTCCGTCCTCAACCACAATTATCTCTGGCATATCATCATTATTTTGTGATAAATCAGCATCAGACATATGTTTGGTCGTAGTTTTTTCTTTCTTTTTGTCACTCATCTTGGGCATCCTCCCCTAGGTTGGTTATTGTTTTTCCTATATAATCAAGTACAGATATTACTTTTGAATAATCCATACGCATAGGTCCTATTACTCCAGCGTTTCCGATAGCCACTCCGTCTACCTCATAAGTTGCTGTGACAACAGCGCATTCTGGCAAACCTTCTGCAATTTCATTATCATGTCCGATTTTTATACTGATGTTCATATTATTGGATTTTAATATTGGATATAATTGCGACTTAGCGTCCAATAACTCTAGCATGGCTTTTGCTTTTTTAACATTGCTGTACTCTGGATGCTGCAGCAATTTAGGTGCACCTTCTATTGCCAAGTTTTCTAATTCGACCGTCCCATACTCTTTTAATATTTTAATCAATGCCTTATAAATCTTTTCATATTCCTCTCTCACCTTAGCTGCAAACTTATCTACATCAATTACATCTGCTATTTGTACCCCGCCAAATACGCTAGTTAAAAACTCACCTGCTTTTGATAAATACTCCTCACTTATACCCATATTCATCTGAGCAATTGCATCTTTTAGTACAGTCCTATCCGTAACCACCACAAAAAGCGCCATTTCATCTGCAATTTTGACAATTTTAATAGATTTAATTTTGTCAGACATGCTTGCATTAGTAAACCCCACAGCAGTCAGATTAGTAATCTCCGATATAAGTCTAGCCGCACTTCTGACAACATCTTCTAGATGTCCAGCTTTTGCTTTTAAGGTTTGATTAATAATCTTTAATTCTGAGCTAGATAACTTTTTTGACGGCATTAGTTTATCAACATACATACGATACCCTTCAGCGGTAGGAACTCTGCCTGCTGAAGTATGGGGCTGGGCTAGGTAGCCCAATTCTTCTAGCGTTGCCATATCTCCTCTAATGGTAGCCGACGATACTTCAGGGAAATATTTATTTTGAATCTCTTGTGAAGAAACAGGCTGGCAGTTTTCAACATAGTCTGTCACAACTGCTTTTAATATTTTTTCTTTTCTTGTTGATAGCGGCAAATTTATCCCCCCTTTTTATTAAATAGCATAACCATCTTGCACTCAAAGCATTCATTTGTTAGCACTCTAACTTGTTGATTGCTAAATTTTAACAAAGAAAAAAACGCCTGTCAAGCGTTTTTAAGCTATTTTTTAATCTTTTTTTAAATTATTTATCAAGCAATATTTTCTAATTTAATTTCATTTACATAATTTGCATGAGAATGTACAATAAGTTTCATCACCATTTGCAACAGTTTCATTTAATATACTAACAACTTCATGCTTGTCTGTATAATGCGCCAAAGGGTTGTTGTTTATAATAAAATCTATTGCTTTTAATGCCTGATAATCTTTAACACAAAAAACTCCATTAGGAATTTCACTCACACCATAAAATGAAGAGTTGCCATAAAAGATTATTACATTAAATATTGGCACTTTTTCTTTAGCAAGCAATTTTTTTAAATGAACAATATGATTGGCATTTTGCATAACAGGATTATAAAAACGATGCTTTATTCTCCCATAAGATAAAACTTGTGTCCAATATTTTTGATTACCTTTTCCATAAATTCTGCCAGCATAATCCTTTATTTCTATTGCAAGTAAACCTACTTTTGTTGCTAATACTAAATCAATCTGTGTATAATTGCCGTCTTGCTTCTTAACATAAATATCATGAAAAATTGCTTTAGGATGAAAACCTTTTTTTAATAGCTGCAAAACAAAACTTCTTTCTGAATAAGTCCCTCTATGCGGCTTTGTTGCCGTTTTCAATAATTGCAAATCATCCCATTTGCGCTGCTCATAATTTATCCAGCTAGAATAAATAAATGCTGGAACTATCAGAAAAAACAACAATACAATAAATAAAGCTTTATTTAATTGCGGTCTTTTATCCCTCATATTATTTAGAATATATAAACTCTTTAAAAAAGTCAACTAATATGGACTGTAATTCCAGATAAAAACTGACTATTCACTATAAATGCACAGAGTTTTTCTATATTAATTACTTGACTTATATAAAGATTTTTTAATATAATGAAAGCATGATAGAAAATATCAGAGAATCTGGCGAGAATTATCTTGAAACAATATTTATATTGACACAAAATAGTGATGGAGTGCATGCAATTGATGTTGCTAATGCTCTTGGTTTTTCAAAACCTTCTATCACTAGGGCTCTTGGAATATTAAAAACAAAAGGATATATATATATAGATAGCAATAATCATATTGTCTTAACTGAATCTGGATATAAAAAAGCAAAAGAGATTTATGATAGGCATCAGTTAATCACAAAATTTTGGGAGCTGCATGGCGTAGCACATGATATAGCGGCAAAAGATGCCTGCAGGATGGAACATGATATAAGCGAACAAACACTTGAATGTATTAAAAAATATGTAGAGCAGCATAATAAATGATTATGCTGCTCTATTTTTTTGTTTAATTATTATTACAATTTTTTGACTTAACTTATATCTTTTTTTAAATATTGCAAGTGATGAAATACATATTGCTGATATACACCTGCATATTGATGATTTAATAATAGATTTTTATCATCACCTAATTTATCAATTGCTTTATGAATCCAAGTATCTATAGGAGCAATATCCAACCTATGAAAACAAAAAAGCATGATACATGAGGCTACTTTTTTTCCTACTCCCTGGATTTTTAAAAGAACATGCATTAACTGGTCGTTTGATAAAGTTTTTAAAAACTCTAAATCAAGATCTTTTAATTGCTGAATAGCTTTAACTAAATAAGAACTTCTATATCCGCAGCCAAATTCTTTAAAGCTTGATTCATCAATATTTTGAAGATCACTTAAAGCAGGAAAAGAATATCTTCCATTTTTTAATTTCTCTCCAAATTTTTCTGATAATAAGTTAAGAGTTTTAGTGAAACGCTTAATATTATTGTTAGCTGAGATAATAAAAGAGATTACCATTTCAATAAACTCACCTTTTAGAATTCTAATCCCTCCGCTTGTTTCAATAATTGGTGCAAAACATATGTTTTCACCTATTCTTTTCTTTATTTCATTATAATCTTGAGATAAATCAAAATAATTAAAAAAATAATCCGCATCGTCACATTTAATTATTATATTATCATTGTCTTTATATAAGTGCACAAAGTGACTGCCGACCACTAATTCATAACCATTATTAATTTCAAAATATCTAAAAACTTGACCGCTGTGCATGATTGCATGCATGTCAAATTGTGATAAGTCATAAACTATTATGGTATTATTATTAATAATTTTTGCTAATTCCATATAAATATATAATAACAAAATAATATTAATTAGGCAAATAAATCCTTGACATTTAATAACAAAATATGGTAATAATTATTGTATGGATAATACTTTAAATGAAAATGAAATACTTAATCAAGATATTGAACCTAATAATAATCTTGATGATTCACAACCCAAACAAGGTAAAATTGCAAAATTTAAGCAATTTTTATTTAATAGGAATGCTGAAAAAAAATACAATAAAGAACTTAAAAATGATGCCAATAAATCTAAGAATACTACATTGCCTGAAAATTGTGAAAAAACAAAAAAATATCAACGCAAATTAAATGATTATCTTGATGCAATTGAAAATCAACTAGATAAAGTTGATGAACAAAATAAAATGTTGTTGTTCTATTTAACTACAGTTAAAGAAAATAATGAAACACTTTTATCGCAAGTTAATCACCTAACTAAGCATAATGAAGAATTAAATACTCAGTTTAAACTATCTAAGCGCAGAGAAAAAATCGCTAAAACTTTGGCAATAATTTCTTCTATCGCAGCCATTGCTTTTACTGCATGGAGAATAATTGATGCATTTATTAGTGCTGGCGGCGGTTAAATTTTAGTTTTTAATTTCTTTATAAACAAAAAAAGTAGCCTTTACAATATTAAGGCTACTTTTTTTACTTATATATTTACCTACTCAATCACAATACCCGCACTTGCATATCCTACTACCGTATGCAATTCTCTAGCCCTTGCATAAAATACCATCATAACTCTTGTTCCGGCTCTCAATCTCACATTTATATCATCCCTTGTCGCATGTACCCTTATCCCGCTATTGCAATTTCTATCACATAACTTAGGCTCAAGTAATAAGCGTGCTCCTTCAATCGGGCTAAAAATATTATTATCATGTTCAGAATGATATAATTGAGCCACAATCTGTACGCCGCACCTAGCATCCACTGGCAATGCAGTGCTAAAATATCCGCTCATTGCAGTTACATGACAATCTCTTGGCACACAAAATGCAAAATCAATATTTATGCCTGGTGCTCCGCTAATATCGATAGTATTATCTAAGCGCATAGGGCTTGTTGTAGAATGCCCAAAACCTAAGAAAGCTCCATGTCCACGACGGTCACCACAATCTGTAGTAAGATCAACTGGCAAGCCTGATGAAAATGGAATTATAGCACTTGCACCAGACCCATTTTCACCCCTCTCGCCCCTAGGTCCTCTCTCGCCTCTTTCGCCCCTCTCACCACGCTCACCCCTAGGTCCACGCTCGCCTCTAATACTTTCACCTCTCTCACCACGCTCGCCCCTTAATCCACGCTCACCTCTTTCACCCCTTGCACCATTTTCTCCTCGCTCACCTCTCAATCCTCTCTCACCACGCTCACCTCTTTCACCCCTTGGCACAGTAAAGCAAACTCTCTTTCCATCTCTCTCTCTACGACAATCTCCATCAAATCTTCCCTCTCCTCTATCATGCTCATTTAAATCTTCACCTCTCTCAACACCTCTTCGCCCACCCGAAAAATCATTTCTCTCATTTAAAAATTGAGTCATGTCATCATCTATTTCCTCATCTAGTTCATCACCAAATAGATTTCTCCTGCCTCCATCACTATCAGAATGACGATTGCACATACAGCCTCCTCTTAAATTAAATTGTCTCATTTTTTCTCCTTCCTTTGTTTTTTCTAAAGATACATAAAAGCACCCTATAGCATAATATGAAAAACAACTTAAATTTGTTCTACAATTTTTCAAAGAACAAAGTAAAGGATGCTAAAATTTAAAATTGTTCAACATACTAGAAACTACTCCGCTTATTAAAACCTAAATTTATGTCATTCTATAAGAAATTTTCTGCTTGTTTCCTGTATAGAACAAAAGTGCCCTTCGGGCACATCGGGCGCCCTGCATAGGCGCCCTTTTTGTTGATGCCAGTATCTTTCCTTTCAAACGATAATTCCTAGTGCATAAAAAAAGGGGCTTTAAGTCCCGACCCGCCCCTGCATAGGGCGGGTTTTTTTGGCGTGCAAACAATCTCAACAAAACAATAATTCCTATAGCATAAAAAAACAAGAATAATAATATCCTTGTTTTTGAATCAATATTAATATGTATTAATTTTTGCAGTTAAAATATGAAGTAAATTGTATCTGTTATTTTGTAAATCACGTCTATCAAAAAATAATTTTTCTGCAGCAGCCCAAATAAAGACCCAACTTATAATTAAAGTAAATTCTTGCCTTACTACATTTGCCTCATTAATCCACACCAAACCTATAGTTAATATTATTATCCCAATAAAAAATAAAATTGACGCCTTAATTCTTGCTTCTATCTTATCTTTTTTAATTTTAGATAACTCATTAGCCGCCATGTTCTCTAAACAATTTTTAAAATCTGCATCATACCTTTGTGGAATTTTTATCTCTATTTGATCAGAATAATCAATATATTCACATTCATTTTTAAGACGATTATATCCTGCCCATGATAATTTTTCATCCTTAAAATCCGCCTCTTCTAAGACAACCTCATTCTCTTTATTTTCTTTATTCTTATTTAATAACTTTTTTTCAAGCGCCAAAAATATTCTTCTCTTTTGCATTTTTACTTCCTTAAATCATAATATATAAACAAAACATCTATCTATTTATCATCTAAACACGCTACACCAGGCAGCACTTTACCCTCTAAAAATGCTAAACTTGCTCCACCGCCTGTTGATATATGAGAAACCCTGCTTGCGACACCGCACTGCACTGCGGCTGATGCACTATCTCCTCCGCCTACTACACTTATCGCCCCATTGTTTTCTGTCGTTTCAGCAACAGCCATAGCTACAGCATATGTCCCTTTATCAAATACAGGGTTTTCAAAAACCCCCATAGGCCCATTCCATAAAACTGTTTTTGCCTTCTTTATCTCATAAGCAAAAATTGCCTCTGTTCCCACTCCAATATCTAATCCCATCATATCTTTTGGTATTTGATCTATCAGCACATTATCAAACTCCACCAACTTGTCAATAGGATTAGGGAATTCTTTTGCCACTTTCACATCAACAGGCAATAATAGCTTCACTCCTTTCTGTTTTGCTGTTTTTATAACTTCTACGGCAATATCTAGCTTGTCTTCTTCAATCAATGACTTGCCTACAGAATGCCCAAGCGCTTTTAAAAAAGTAAACGCCATACCACCGCCAACAATAACAGCGTCCGTTTTCTTAATCAAGTTTTTTAATACACCAATCTTATCAGATACTTTTGACCCGCCAATAATTGCCACAAACGGTCGTGCCACATCACCAAAAAGACTATCACCCAATACTTCTAGTTCTTTTTTAAGTACAAAGCCTGCCCCTGATTCCTTTGCATATTTAGGAGTTTTTGCTATTGATGCATGATTGCGATGACAAGCCCCAAAAGCATCATTTATATAAATATCACATAAATCGGCTAATTTTTGACTAAAATCATCACAACTACTCTCCTCACCTTTATAAAAACGCAAGTTTTCTAAAAACATTGCCTCACCATTTTTTAATTTATGGCTTGCCTCAACCGTATCTTTAGCAATAGCTTCATTAAAAAATGGCATATCTCCTATATAATCACACAGCATTTTATGTATGGGTTTTAGCGAGTACTCTTGCATAATTTTACCCTTAGGACGACCAAAATGCGAACAAATAATAAGTTTTGCACCTTTTTCTAAAAGATATTTGATGGTTGGCAGCGCTGTGACAATTCTAGTCCTGTCAGCTATCACGCCATCTATAAGCGGTGCATTAAAATCAAAACGTGCAAGCACACGTTTTCCTAAAAAATCAATGTCTTCAATAGTCTTTTTATTCATTACAATATCTTTTCCTTTGTTTTTATTTCTTTGATTCTGTGCTTTTGTCTATATCACTATCTTTCATAGATTTTGTTTTTCTTCTAGAGCGAATACTAAAGCGAATAAAAGGAATTACCAACGCTGTTAATATAATCGAATGTAAAAACCAAAACTCTCTTAGCACTGATAATACATCACTTGACAAAAATATCATTACTATAATAGTTAGATATGCTAAGATTATAGCCATCGACATGAAAACTTCATATAATAATCTATTGCGACTTAAACGCTTATTAGTATTTTCTAATTCAATATTTTTTTTAATTATTTTTTCATTTTCTAACTTTAAATTCTCTGCCGCCGCAACCGCCGCCTTTGAAGTATTATAAACTCCCCCGCCAATTTGTGTAGCCATAAGCGCCAACCTAACATCATCCATAGGCATATTCAAAATATATTCATCAAACATCCACCAAGCATAGGCACACTTAGCAGTACTGCTTATTTTATTATTCCATGGATATAATATCCCCTTATCTTTGCAAACTATCTTTTTTTCACTTTGGATAAAAATAACCAATTCATATAAAAAATTAAACACATTTAAAGAATCAAAATTATTTTTATTTTGCAACTTAATCAAATAAATTAGCATCATTGCAGCGGTATCTACATCTTTAAAATACTCTTTGTTGCGCTTTTTGTCTGACTGAATTCTTTCTATTATATTTTGCATAACATTTTGAACTAATGTCTCATCATTTATGTGCAAAAGCGCTCTAACTAACCAAATAAACTGAAGCTCCACAAATTTTTCTTGAGGTCTATCTTTCAACCAATTACATAATTTTAAAACAAGTGAACCTATCTCTTTTTTAGCATCTGTATCCGCCCCAAAACCACACTCAAGCATAGTAGTATACGTAATTATTTTATTAATTTCATCAAAGCCGTCTACTTTTTTAAGTAAAAATTCTTTGGTCTTTTTTGCTTTTTCTGCAGTATCAAACTTAGCCCTAAGCCACAAAAATGCAACTGTTGCACCTGACCCTGTTTGGTCATAACTGCCATTGACATCATGATTTTTAGTTTTTTCCAACACATTTTGCACAAGATTTTTAATGTTAGCCGTAGTGATTTTGTTGTCAGAATCAGTCATCACTTGCAATGTATCTACTGTACTTAAAAAGCTATCATCTATATAAGCAGAATTGCCCGCCTCATCTTTTTTCAAAAGAGCAGTCACCACCGACGGTTCATGTCCACTAAAAATTTTATGCGCATTAGAGCTTGAACCAGCAACACTAAAACTATAAAAATTTTCTTTCTGTCTATTAAACTGAATCAGCTTTAACTCTTCACAAGCAAGTTTTTTAATTATAATCTCATTCAATTCTTTAGATAAATTCTCTAAATTTATTCTAGGATGCAGCATTAATCCAGAATGCAAGTTTTTTTGTATTCTTATTGCCAGCTGCGACTCTCCATCCCTAACATCTTTTTTATCTCCGATAATATATTGTCTATGCGGAAATCTATCTGCACTTAGAGACTGCAATAAATATTCAAATTGATTATCTTTAATATCATTATTTTCTGGAAGTAAAACGGCAACAGAGTGCTCTTTTTCAATAAGCCATATAAAAATATTATCAAGCAATTCATAATTTTGCTGCCAATCTAATTTTATTGTAGATCCAACAATCCTAAATTGGTGATACTGCTTAGAGCTTATCACTATAGGTCGTGTACCCTCTTTATGTCCTCTGTCTTCTATGACAACATCCCAATTATCTATGCTTGCGTTTTTCCAATAATTCCAAAATACACCACAGCGACTTTTATTTTCTAAACACTGTTTTTTGACATTTTCTATATTAATCTCATTAGGATAGCTCAATAGAAAATGTGTATGTTTATCATTTCTGTGCTTGCTAGGGTGCAATGATGCAATTCCCATTGCATTTTCAGCACAAGGTTTGTTTCCCTCTTTTATTAATTCTTGTCTAACAACCTGTTTTAAATTAAGTTCATCATCTAACGCATGAAAATTTAAAAATGCGATAGGACTATTTGCTTTTGCTAATTTATCCTGATTTAAAACAAAACATCCTCCGCCTGAGTTCATAAAATAAGAAAATGCCTCAATAAATTTTGGAGTCTGAACCTCTTGATATATCTGCTTATCATTAAAACAATTGGTTGCAAAAACAACACAAGCCATATCATATTTAAGCTCTGTGGCAAGATATTCTATATTAGAACCTGTAAAAAGCTTGACTTGATATCTTTGCGGTGCATCTTTTTCACTATTTTCTGCCCATTTTTGGTTGAGGCTTTCAAAATAATCTCTTAAATCTGCATAGCTATAATTTATCATCTCAGACAAATTTTGGACTAAAGCAATTTTATACATCGTTTGTTCCTCTCATTTTTTTCTATATTGTGCATATAAAAATAGTGAAAAACTATAGTTTGTATAAGTTAACTAAAATATAACTTATTAAAAAAATTTAATTAACTATAATTTTGATTTTAATTAAGAGTATCTAGAAATTGCGCAACACCATCGTTAGTGTTTGTGTCAGTTATAAAATCAGCTATTTTTTTTAAATTTGGCAGCGCATTGCCCATTGCCACATTAAATCCACACTCAGAAAACATCTTAAAATCATTAAACTCATCACCAATAGCAATTCTATCTTGCTTTTTTATGTTCAATATATTACAGAGCCCAATAATACCACTACCCTTAGAAGTATTTTTTAATGCTACATCATAAAAGAATCTTTTTTTATCAGGAGTTCTTGGATCACCATCAGGTGCAAATGTATCATCTAAATAAAACTTTGACTTATGTACAATTTTTATAGATTCATAACTTTCTATTATTTGTTTTACACTAGGCAATATATCAGCCTGATAACTAACAAGATTTATCTGCACTACTGTATCTTGCGGCATATATAGAGAAACCAGATTGCCGTTTGCAATATATTCTATTTTGATATCATCATTTTTAACTGCATTACACACGCAATTAACCAAATTATGATCAATTGCATTTTGATAAATTACTTTCTTTTGTCCGCAATCATATGCTCCGCCACCGTTTGCAAAAATCATGTAATCAACTTTTGTCAGTTCTATTATGTTTTTTGCTAAATTTACTGCCCTTCCCGTACAAATAACTGGAATATAGCCTAAATCTTTTATTCTTTTAATAGCATCGACATTACGTTTTGAAACCTGACCCTTGTCACAAACAAGAGTCCCATCAATATCAATAAATACGATTTTCTTCATGAATTATATTGTTCCTAATTTAAAATGATTAAACTATTGTCTCAATCAAACCATAATCACCATCATTTCTTTTATACAAAACATTGACAGCATTTGTAGTTTTATTTAAGAACACATAAAAACTGTGACCAATTAACTCTTGCTCTTCAATCGCATCTTCAACAGTCATAGGCACAAGTCCATATGTTTTTGACCTAACAACAGCTCTAATTTCTTCTGCCTCACTGACCTCTTGCTCTGATATAACTTTTTCTCTAAACTTTTTAAATTTAGATGCTACTTTTTTGCGATGCTTAATAATTTGTTTTTCTAACTTAGGAATAGCAAGATCAATTGTAGCAAACATATCTTTGTCAGATACTTCTACCCTCATTATATCTTTACCTGCTGCTATACTTAGCTCTAATGAAAACAGCTCAGTATTCTGGTAAACTTGAATTGCTTTTAACATAATTTTAACTTTAGTATCTTCTTCAAAATACCTATCAAGTTTTTCAAGTTTTTTTTCAATCAGGTTTTTAAGCCTGTCTGAAATGTTATAATTTTTTGACACGATTTCAATAATCATATTTTATATTTCTCCTTAAATTTATTAAAAACATATGTTTGACTTTAATTTAATTCGCAAATTAAAGCATTAAACATTAAATCCAGCATTAAATATTTCAATCTCTTTTTCACCTTTTTTCAATTCTGTCTCATCATCAAAATCTCTATTAACATAAAAACTTTTATTAGTAAAATTATAACTTGTATCCACCAACTCATAAATCTGCTTCTTATTTATTTTAAGCCTGCTTTCTGTATCCAATAAATAAAAATCATTTTTTATCTTTATAAGCTCTAAATCTTTATAAATACTAAGCTTACCATCAGGCAGTCTAAAACCAATATTTTTTAAAGTTAATAATTTTCTTTCTTCTGTATCAGTAATTCCGCTATCTTCACTTTCAATAAAACAAAATACCCGCTCACCACACATCATATAATCATAAGATATATTTTTTATTTCATCTTTATCTTTATAATAAGGTAAAGTTGGATATTGTTCTGGATCTCTACGCATAAACTCTATTCTGTCAAAAATATCTTGTCTAGTTAATATTTTTTCAAGATTTTCTGCTAAGTTTCTATTGTCTTCTGTTTTATTATTATCGCTAGTGATTTTAATCACTATTTCTCTCTGTTTGATATCCTTATTAAAATTATCTAATCCTAAAATTTCTGAAGAAGGAAGCAGCGCTGCATACTTAGAAGTAGCTGATAGTGATATTTCCTGCGGGGCATATTCTTCAGCTAGATGTTTATTTTTTGTCAGCAACCAATGCACCAATCTAACTATTGAGCACGCTAAAATGAATGCAGCTAATCCAATTGCAGCATAAACAATATATGTCAACGCACTACTCAATAAAAAAATATTTTTCATTCCAATAAAAACATCCATTTTAATGCTATTATTATAACACCAAATATCTTAAATGTCTAGCAAATTTGATATTAAAATTTTCCAAATAATAACATTTTTTTTATTACATATAAATCACATTATTTTCCCATACTATTAATATCAAGGGAATGTAATGCAGCAATGTTGAAAAATACATCGCATATTGCATTACATCTCCTTGTTAAAAAGCCACGATAAAGTAATAAAATACTCTATCGTGGTGTTTTTTAAATTCCTTAAATCAATGCTGAAATAATTGAATTCATTATATAAAAATGTTCCTCTTTAATTTTTAATCTGCCATTTTCTATGAATACTATACCATTCTCTATGAATGTACAGAGTTTTTTATTTGTTTGGTCTATATATTTTATGTCCACACCGTCACTTGTCCTTAACCCTAGCATAATTTTTTCTATTAGAAAATCTGATTTTTCTTGACTGCCCAAAAATATACCTTTAAAATATTGATTCATGTCACAAGTATTAGTTTTTCTAATTCCATCATATAGTGAACTTGCATTTAATCCAACCCCTAAATATTCACTTAAATTCCAGTATTTTTTATTATGTCTGCACTCAAAACCTTTTTTAGCAAAATTACTAACTTCATATCTAATAAAACCAAATGCTTTGAGTTTCTGATATGCAGTATTATACATTTGCACAGATAAATCCTCATCCACTTGATAACCTTGCTTTTGCAAAACTGTCCCATCTTCTATTTTTAACCCATACACAGAAATATGACTAACCTCTAATTTAATTATTTCATCAATTGTATTTATAACATCAGCTATAGACTGAGAAGGTAAACCTAGCATAATGTCTGAATTTATATTATTAATTTTATATTTTTTGGCAAGAGAAACAGCATTAATAAAATCAAAAAATGTATGTTTTCTTATGTTTTTTAGTATTTTGTCGCAAGCTGACTGCAAGCCTAAGCTCAATCTATTGACTCCAATGTCTACACACTCCTTAATAAACCCTTGATTGCATGATTCAGGATTTGCCTCTATACTAAATTCTATATTTTCATCTATTTTAAATCTGTCATTAATAGTTTTGAATATTTGACTTAACGCACCCTGATATAATGATGAAGGTGTTCCGCCTCCAATAAATATTGTATCTATCTTTTTGTTAGTTTTGTACGATTCAAACTCAATTTCTTTTATTAGATTTGTCACATAATTTCTTTGCATATCTTTTGCATCATCAAAAGAAACAAAATCACAATAAGTACATTTTGAGTTGCAAAAAGGAATATGAATATAAAGACCTAAATTATTTTGCATAATAAATTAATTAAAACTCTGCATCAACTCTAGTTTGTGCAGAGTTTTTACCTTGATAAAACCCACTAATTTATTTTTTTGTATCCAGCTTCAATACCGTCATAAATGCCTCACTCGGAACCTCTACACTCCCAACCTGCCGCATCTTCTTTTTTCCTTCCTTTTGTTTTTCTAATAGCTTTCTTTTTCTTGAAATATCCCCACCATAACATTTAGCCAAAACATCTTTTCGCATCGCTTTAACTGTCTCTCTTGCAATTACCTTGCTGCCTATTGCAGCCTGTATAGGCACTTCAAACATTTGTCTTGGAATAACTTCCTTCAATTTCTCCACCAGCATTCTTCCTCTTGCATACGCTTTTTCTCTATGAACAATTATACTCAAAGCATCACAAATTTCATTATTTAATAGCACATCCATCCTAACTAAATCACTTTCAATATATCCAGTAATTTCATAGTCTAGACTGGCATATCCCCTAGTTCTAGATTTTAACCCATCAAAAAAATCATAAACAATCTCATTTAAAGGTATGTCATACACTAGTTTGACACGAGTTTTATCCAAATAAATCATGTCTTTATAAATCCCTCGCTTTTCATTACATAAATCCATAATGGGTCCTATATATTCTGGCGGAGTAAACACATGCACCAATGCTATAGGTTCTTCAATATAATCAATTTCAACAAGCGGCGGCATATTGCTAGGATTAGTCACCGTCACAACCTCTCCATTTGTCTTTATCATGTTATAATTAACACCTGGCGCCGTCGTAATCAAATCCAAATTAAACTCCCTTTCCAGCCGCTCAGCAATTATCTCCATATGCAATAATCCTAAAAACCCACACCTAAAACCAAATCCTAATGCTGCAGAGGATTCTTGCTCATAAAATAAAGATGCATCATTTAATCTTAATTTTTCTAAAGCATCTTTTAAGTCCCCATACTTTGACCCATCAATAGGAAAAATTCCGCAATAAACTACGGGAGTAACTTTTTTATATCCCGCACAAGGCTCACTTGTAGGATGTTCAGCATCAGTAATAGTATCACCAGGAGCGGTATCTGCTACATTTTTTATACTTGCACACACATACCCAACCTGCCCAGCCGCCAAACTAGATGCAGGCACATTTTTAGGCGAGAAAAATCCAACTTCTGTTACCTCAAAGATTTTACCTGTCGCCATCATTTTTATTTTCATACCAGCCTTGACTATACCATCTATAATTCTAACTAAACAAACCGCTCCTCTATAATTATCATAATAAGAATCAAAAATGAGTGCTTTTAAAGATGTATTTTCATCACCCTTTGGTGCAGGAAAAACCGAAACCGCCTGCCGCAAAACCTCCTCAATATTAAGCCCCTCTTTTGCACTAATCAACGGAGCATTGCTTGCGTCCAGCCCAATTATGTCCTCAATCTCTTTTTTAATTTCATCAGGACGTGCAGATGGCAAATCCACCTTGTTAATGACAGGCAAAATTTCTAAATTATTATCAATTGCTAGATATACATTTGCTAAAGTTTGCGCCTCAACACCTTGCGATGCATCCACAACCAAAATCGCCCCTTCGCATGCAGCAAGCGACCTTGATACTTCATAAGTAAAATCCACATGACCTGGCGTATCAATCAAATTCAAAATATAATCTTGTCCCTCGTGAAAAAAATTCATTCTCACAGGAGTCAATTTTATTGTTATGCCACGCTCACGCTCTAAATCCATGCTATCCAAAAGCTGATCTTGAAACTCACGCTTTGAAACAGTACCGGTAAACTCAATAAGTCTATCGGCCAAAGTTGATTTTCCATGGTCAATGTGTGCAATTATACAAAAATTTCTTATGTTTTTCTTACTCATAATTATATTTCTCCTTTTTGATTCTGTCTGAAAGCTTAAAAAATAAATATTTAATGCCGCACAAACATTAGTTTGAGACTATTTTTCACTATTGAGCACTAAATAGATTTTTTATGCTCTTATGTAAAAGCATGTTAAATAAAAATGCTGCAATAAATCCTATCAAAGCAAATACTGCCAAATAAACCATCATAAAAATCTCTGCATTTATCCCCAAAGCTTCAGATACCGCCACGCCGCCCAACATTCCGCCAAATACAAATAAAGCAAATATCATCCAAACTAAATACACAACCTGATTTTTAAGCCTCTTTACCACTTCTTTAATATTCCTCCAATCCAGTTTAGGATTTCTTAGATCAAAATAAATTGATAAATTAGTGACAGCAATTGACCACACAATAGCGCCAATCATAATAAGTATTGGTACCCACCAAATAAAAGTACCTCTGATTAAAGTAAAGATTACTAATGACAATAAACTTAATATGATGGCAACTATAGAAATGATATTATAAAAATTTTGCTTTGCTTTAATTTGATCTTTATAAGAAACAGGCAGCATTTTCATATAATAAAATTGTGGTCCTTCTCTAGATATACAACTCCCTGCTCCGTTCAACCCTATAGTCATCATCATCATTATAATTATTCCCATTGACCATTCTATCAGCTTAGCCGTCTCTGCACCAAAATCACTAAACCCAGCTCCTGCACCAACAACTGAAAAAATAACTATTATCGGAGCTAGCAAAATCATAGCAATTGTATTCACAGCAACTGCTGTATCTCTAATTATCATTCGCCATTCTTTTCTCATAATCGCACCCTTTATAGAACCTGAAACAAAACGCCCTGATTTATTAACGACATTACCTTTAGATTCTAGTGAGTTTCTAATTATTTTCTGATAGACAGAACGTGATAAAAGATAAGAAAACATTAAAAACACTATGATTGGCACAATAAATGTCATGAATGAAACCAACATTGAGTATGTTAGACTAAGACTAAATACAGGAGTTCTGGTTGCAAAATTCATTAGCATAAACAATGGATAAATGATATAACTTGTTATTGAAAGCGCAGAAAAATCTATATCTCCCGCTTCAGCTGTAACCATATTAATTATTATAAAATAAAGAGCAAAAAAACCAACAAAAACAATTAGCGCTATAATTGTTTTAAGAAGTCCACGATTTTTGAATTTTGTAGACAGCCAAACAATAGGCATTGAAATCAGCGCTATCACGACAGTAGCAAATACTGGCACCGAAATTATAGCAACAGGAATCATAAAATAAAATAACGGATTTAAACCTACAACTATTCCCAAAACTAAAAATGTCGGAAGAATTATAGCTAAAGAGATAAGCAATTCAGTCATTAACAATATTGTAAACTTTGCCATAAATATTGTACCAGGTTTTATAGGTAATGACGCAAAAAATTCATTATCTTTTGATAAAAATAAAAAACTTATTGCCGAAACTGTGCCCGTAATTACCGTGAGTGTAAAATCAAAAAACAAAATTGCAGTCAATACTTGCACAACTGAACCTGATTCTTTAATTATTTCACCCATGGAAATTATACTAATAATTGCTAGAATCATTATTATTAAATATAATGAGCCTAAAACTATAAATGTTGCAGCCTGCTTTCTGTCTCTCCGTCTTATCATATCTTTTAAATAAAGCCTAATTAATGTTTTAAATGCTTTCAAAATTATACCTCTCTTCAGATTTTCTAAATTATATGTTTTGTGCGAGTTTTAATAAATTAATGCTTTCAAAAACTATGCCCAAACATATGTTTGGGCATAGTTTTCTAATGGCCGCCTGCAATTTTTAGAAACAACTCTTCTAAAGTTGTATCACCTTGGATTCGTTTAATTTGCTCCATATCACCTAATAACGATAATTTGCTTTTAACTATCATTCCCACTCTATCACATAATTTTTCTGCAACTTCAAGAATATGTGTAGAAAAGAAAACAGTATTTCCCTTATCACAATGCGATCTCATCAGTTTTTTCAATTCAAAAGCCGACTGCGGATCAAGCCCCAAAAGCGGCTCATCTAAAATCCATAGTTTTGGATTATGTATAATTGCGCCTATTATACTAATTTTCTGCTTCATCCCATGCGAATAAGAACTGATCGGCGAATCAAAAGCCCTCTCTAAATCAAAAATTCTAAGCAGTTCTCCCGCTCTTTGCTCTCTAGTTTTATTATCAACCCCATATACATCCGCCATAAAATTGATATACTCTCTTCCGCTTAGTTTGTCATAAAGCACATGATTGTCAGACACATATCCGATATTCAATTTCGCAGCAATCGAATCCCTTTTTATATCAATTCCACAAACCTCTATTTGTCCCTCTTCAAATTCTAAAATTCCAGTCACCATTTTAATAGTGGTGGTTTTCCCAGCTCCATTAGGTCCTAAAAAACCAAAAATCTCCCCTGGTTTTAATTCCAAATTCAATCCATCAACAGCTTTTATACTTTGTTTAGAATAAGTCTTTGATGCATTTTTAATTTTTAACATTCTTTCCCCCTTGAATTAATTTGAATTTTTAAATTAATTGAATCTCATATTAATTAGTGCAAATCATATGTTTGCACAGAATTTTGTATTTCAAAATAGATGAAATATCTAAAATTATTTTGTATTTTTCTTAATATCTTCTAAAAACTCTTTAATTATTTTTTCATCACCATTTTCACTTGGATTATAAAAATTTCCAACCACTCCTTCAGGCAAATATTGCTGCTTTATATATCCCCCAAAATCATGCGGATATAAATAAGGAATTTTTGATTTTTCAAATGTTGAATGATTATTATTTCTCAAATGTAACGGAACAAAAATTTCACCATTCCTGCTTAACGCATTCTTTACCCTAACTCTTGCCTCAATGACTGCACAAGATTTTTTTGCACTGGCAACATAAATAATTGCATGTGCCAATGTTAATTCCCCCTCAGGCATTCCAATATTTTTATAAGCATCCATACAACAAACTACAAATTTTAATACTCCACTATCAGCCATTCCAATATCTTCACTCGCATGAGCAATCATTCTTCTAAATAAAATCAACGGATCACATCCCGCCTCCAACAACGCAAACCCCCAATATAACGCAGCATCAACATCACTACCTCTTAAAGATTTACAAAATGCACTAAGCATATCAAAAAAAGTGCTTTCTGAAACTGAAAAGGATTTTTTTTGCATACAACTTATCGCAACATCTAAATCAATAATAATCATCCCATCTTTTGTTGGAGCAGTAGAAAGAACAGCAAGTTCTAAACCATTTAAAGCATTTCTTAAATCACCGCTAGCTGCAAAAGCAAAAAAATCAACCGCCTCATCACTTAATTCCAATTTATAATTTCCTAATCCTTTTTCTTTATCAACCGACGCCCGCCTCAACCCAATTTTAATATCTTCATTTGATAAAGATTTCAATTCAAAAATTCTGCATCTTGAAACAATCGCTCTCGTCATTGATAAATTTGGATTTTCAGTAGTAGTTCCAATAAAAATTATCGTGCCATCTTCTATCGCTGCTAGCACCGAATCCGACTGAGCTTTATTCCACCTATGACATTCATCTAGCAAAAGATATGTCCGCTTTCCATACATTTTCAATCTTTGCCTAGCATCATCAATAATTTTTTTCGCCTCTGCCACCCCACTCGATACAGCATTCAATCTAACATGCTCTGCTTTAGTTGAAGCAACCACCACCATAGCAAGTGTAGTTTTTCCAACTCCTGGCGGACCATAAAAAATACAACTCCCCAATCGATCTGCTTTTATTGCTCGCTTAACAACTGACTCATTTTTCACAATATGGTCTTGCCCAATAAAATCGCTAAGATTTGCCGGACGCATTCGATCCGCCAACGGAGCATTTTTATTGATATTTAAATCAAATAAATCCATTGCATTTATTATATCATCTTTTAAATTAAAATGCAACTATAATTTATACGCCTAAGATTTTAGATTTTTTTAAGAAGAATTTTTTTTGATATTATGGTTTTAGATAAAAAAAGAGAATTGCAACTATATTCTACACCACCTAAAAACATAGTCCACTTTTTTTTCTCAAAGTCACCATTATCAATCTCTATAAAAAAATCTCCAATATGAGTTTTTAATTTTATTTCTACTAATCCAATCTCTTTAGGCAATTTTGGAAAAAAATAAACAATATCGCCCTTAAATTTTATTCCCAAAAAATTTTCCACAACACATCTATACGCTAAAAAATTTTGATTCCCTTTTAAAAATATTTTAAGCAATGAATATGCAAACTCTACGTAATCTTTTTTTAAAAGTGCAATTATATAAAGCAATATATTGCTTGATTCAATATTTTTTTCATCAAAAATTCTTTCCCCAGCCTTTCTTAAATATAGCCTTGCCATACTATCATCTATTGCCTCAGAAATAACTGCCAATGAAATTTCATCAATCAATAGATTTGAAAAATTCTTTATCTCGCTCCTTAGTTTTTCTTTCAACTTGAAAAAAAGTTTTCTTAAAACAGAATTATTTTTTATTAGCTGCAAAAATTTTGTAATTGTATAAAATAGAAATATTTTATACACTCTCAAACAGAAAATATTATTTAGTTTATTAATTTTCTTCAATGAATCTCGTTTTGACTGAAGCATTATTCTGTCTGAGACGTTAATATTGACATTGTTTTCTGTCTCATTGAGCAAAATAATCGCAGCTTTTTGGAAAATATTATTAATTTGGAAAATATTTTCGTCATTTGTATGTTCAACATACTCACAAAGAGCAAAAACAGCTTCAACTGAGTTAAAATTTTCACAAATTTTATCCTTAAACAAGTTTTTATTCACATACAATAGATATGAGCTATCAATCAAAGAAATATTATCATTTTTTTCTATTAAAATATTTTTTATTAGATCATTTAATCCAACAATTATGTTTTTCTGATGATCAAAAAAATCAATATCCAATATTCCGGATTCATAAATTTTTTGATTGGAAATAATCTTTAATTTTTTTTGAGTATTATTTTTATTTTTTATTTCATTTGTTTTAATCCTACCTACACTTATCATATCTGTTAATTCCAATTTCTTTGAAAATACAAAACTATATTGCTCGGAAAATTGAAAAAGATTTTTATTGTAAATAATTTTCTCTGCACTAAATAAATCATTCTCATTTTTTGAAAATAAAAGAAATATTAAATACTCGTTATAATTAATTTTTATGATGCGTGATAGTGAATGGATTTTTTTATTTAAATTTATTTGCGTATGTGAAATAATTTTATCAAAATTACCATCATCGATTTTCACATGTCTAATTTCACCAAAAACACTGTCGATAAAATTTGGAAACAATATGACTGTTTGTATTATATTAAAGCTCTGCTTATAAACTATTTTATTTTTAAAAAACTCTGTACTTTCCACCGTTTTTTCTTCTCCTCCAAAAAAAATCTTGAAATTATCATAAACTTTTTTTTTCTCAAAAGTCGCATATCCAGAACCATCACTTCCATTTATTGTCTCATATTTATTATTTATCATTGTACTGTATTTAATATTTTTTGTAGTTTTAACTCTAACTCCATCAATAATATTCCTCTCATTTGTTTCAAAATTATTATCATACCCAGCCTCAAATAAAATTCTATTTTTGTTTTTAAAATTTTCAAATTTCTCAATTCTAGGAAACTCAATTTCATGCCTTGCGAAAACAAGCTCAGCTATGTTTGATTTTTTTGCTGCTCTAGCTAATCTCTTATAATAATAAATTTTTTCCATAGACCCAATAGATGATATATCGCTAAACTGAAATAATTTATTTAATTCAGATAGCTCTAATAAAAAATCAATATCAAACCAACTTCTTTTTTTAATTATAGTTGCTATCACACCATTAATAGCAGCAAAATTAAATGCAATCATTTTTTCAAAATTTTTAATTTCATCTACAATCGAAATATCATTTGTCTCACAAATTTTTTCTATGACACTTTTTAATTCAAAATCCGCTAGTTTTAAAAAATAATATAAATAAATTTTATTTTTTAAATATGAAATATTTATTCTCTTTTTTGCTATATCCAGCCTAGCCAATTTTTTAATGTCAATAATTTTTTTTACACTGCATATGTGCATACAAAAAAATTCTAATAAAACAAATGAAAAAATAAATGGCAATGAAATAATTTCATTAAAATTTAAAGGTGTAATTGAATTAAATTCTTCAATTGCCTTTTGGATATTTTCCCTGCTAAGAAAACCTTGATTACCTCCAGTTATTATTTTGCAAATTTTATATATCCTTGATTTTTGCCATTCATTTCTTGTTAGTCTAAAATTTTTTTTCAGCACTTTATATTCTCCAAAAAATATCTCAAGATTACTTTTTAACGTTAATTCAAAAATCGATTCTTCAAATTGCATTTTTTTTGTTAGTCTAACATATTTTGCAATTTGATATATATTTATTTTTTCTGTAGTTTTTTCATTACTTTCTTTTTTAGCTGTTTCTCTTATCATAGAAATAATACAATCATCACCTAAAAAATTTTGAAATTCAAAATCTAATCCATATGAACTTGAACGTAAAGTAAAAATCCCTATTATAAAAATAATCGAGAGTAAAGGAATAACTAAATATAACATAATAAAATTATTTACAATTTAATAAGTTTTAGACCAAAAACCAATTATTTTCATTATTTACTATGTTATATCACATATAACATGATATATATGTGATATAACATAGTATTTCACCTCATATGAATTCATTTAAAAAATCTCATCCTTTAAAAAGATGAGATTTTCATTTAAATCAATAGATAAATTATATTTCTATTAAAAACTATCTAACAACTCTTTATTTTTCAATAATTTTCCACCACCATTGATAATTGCAAATTCAGGATTCTCTAAAATATTAACTTTTAATCCTAATTTTTGTGACAATAACCTATCTATTCCAGCAATCTTAGCACTACCGCCTGACAAATAAATTCCGCTCTTTAAGATATCAGAAGATATCTCAGGACCAATTCCATTAATCGCTGTCTCAATTAAATCAGCAATCCTTAAATAATAAGGCATTAATACTCCGCCTATATCTGCCGCATGAATCGCCTCCTTTGACGGACGCTTCTCTTTTAAACATAATCCCATCACCTCCCTAAAAGCCGTCTCCCCTTTATGCAAACTCCCAATCTCCTCTTTAAGCCTTCTAGCATCACTTATTCCAATCTTCAAATCATGTTTACCTAAAATGAAATCAACAACAGCCCTATCCATCATATCTCCACCCATACTAACTCCATACGCCCCACTTGATAAAATCCCAGACAATGCAATCGTAGCAATTTCTGTTGTTCCACCCCCCAAGTGTGCCACCATACTAGCAACACTGCTTGCAACAGGCAAATCCATACCCACCGCTGCCATTACAATTTTAGGGACAACTCTCACCAAACTAATTCCCGCAGCATATGCCACATTATAATAAACATCAACTTCCTCTTTTTTTAGCCCCGTCGGAATAGCCAAAATCGCCTTTATCCTTGGTTTAAAAATAAAGCTCTTTGGATAAAGTTTTATAATCAAATCCTTTAAAAACGATGCTGCAATTTTAGGTTCAATGATTATTCCATTTTTAATAGGAGTAATTAGCGTGATATTTTTAGGAGTTTTCCCCTGCATTGCAAATGCCTCAGAACCTATAATACGCTGTTTTTTTGTATCCGATACACCAACTATTGTGGGTTCATGCAAAACTACGCCATACCCTGATTGAAATATGGTTGTAAAGCTAGAACCTAATGATATTGCTATGTCAATTGTTTTCATGAGTATATTTAAACTTTAAAGCACATCAATATATTAAAATGTATCTAAAGTTTCCTATGATTTTAAATTAATTTTCTATCTTTTAAAATGCTTTTTGTATCTATCTATGGATTCTTTAATAATTTTTTGAGCATCCTCTTTGCTTTGAATTGGCATAACTTCTGTAGGTGTTTTATCAAGTGCTTTATATATACTTAAAAAATGCTCTATTTCTTCTGATATAAACGGCGGTAAATCCTCTATATCTTGATAACTATACCTAGAGTCTCCGCACGGCACAGCAATAATCTTCTCATCAAATTTTCCATTATCAAGCATTTTAATCACCCCAATCGGACAACATCTAACAAGTACAAATGGTACAATTTCGCTGCAAATCACAAGCACATCAAGTGCATCACCATCTTCAGATAGAGTCCTTGGAATAAACCCATAATTAGCTGGATATCGTGTCGCTGTTTGCAATAATCTATCAAAGAATAACATGCCTGTTTCTTTATCTAATTCATATTTTTTTCTAGAACCCTTAGATACTTCTATACAAGCAATAAAGTCATTAGGAGCAATCCTTTTCTCATCAATATCATGCCAAATATTCATTCTAACACCTCCTTAAGCATTTTTTTCGTTTGCTTTAATGGCAACCCCATTATATTATCTATGCTGCCGTCAATTCTAGCAACTCTTGCCTTTATCCATTCATCCTGTACACCATACCCACCCGCTTTATCAAATGGTGAGCCGCTTTTTATATAATTCATAATATCACATTCTTCAAACTCATTAAACCTAACATAGCTTGATTTGTATTTTAATAATGTCTTTTCATTAAATTTAACACAAACTGCTGTAGAAACCCTATGCCAATTATTTGATAATTCTTTAAGCATATTAAATGCTTCTTTTTCATTTTGTGGCTTTAATAGAATTTTACTATCTTTAGTAACCACTATTGTATCAGCAGCTATAATTATAAATGGATGAGATTCTTTATTATACTCAGAATGATAATTAAGATAATTGAGCACATCTAAAGCTTTTCCTTTAGCACAACTCAACACATATCCATAAGGAGTCATTCCCCTTTTGAATTCTTCATCATAATTACTTGGCACAACCAAAAATTCAAGAGTAATCTGTTTTAATAATTCTTTCCTTCTTGGTGAATTTGAGGCTAAAATTAATTTAACATCCTTATCCATACTCACAAAATTATCTATTGCTGCTATGTAATGCACAATCAATAGTCAAAATAATTGCAGCAGCTACATGCAAAGGGATTTGACTAGTATCAATAGCTACGTCATAAGCATCCCCCCATGTTAAAAAACGCTTATTAAGCTGGATAACCTGCCGTCCGTTAGGATTCATAATAGCAAAATCATGTCCAATTAAATTGCCATCAATCATATAGTTGCCATGCGGCGTAGCAATATCAAAAATAGGACGACCAAGCCTAAATCTTTGTCTCACAGTAAAAAGCGTTTGATTATTTGATGTATCAATAATAGTAAAAGTTGGCATAAATGCAAAGAATTTTCTTCTAATAAGTATCATGGGATTAACTTGATTGACAGCATCAAACATCTTATACTGCTTAGGAAAAGCAAAAAAATTGCCTCTTGCCCTAAAAATCGGACGCTGAAACTCATCAAAAAAAGTAAAATCCTCTGTTAATGAAAACACTTTTTGCTTTAAGAATAAATGCTGAATCATTTTCGTTTACTCCTTAAATATCTAATCAAACTACAATATATCTAGATTCTTTCTAAATGCCCTTGCAAAATCTGGTGCTAATTTCATTGCATCCTTAATTTCTAATGAGCAATCCCCTTCTGTAATTGTTTTCATTATTACAGAATCTCCTAAAACATCACAATCAAGCCCTTTTATTCCACCCGATAAAGACCTGTCCAAACTCTTTGCAATAGATAAAATCACACTCAATTTTAATACAGCCACTAAATCTTGTTCTAGCAAAATATCTTTATATTTATTCCACTCTGACATTTGAAAATCATCACCTTGTGTCCCTTGTGCTATAAATGATGCCAAAATAATGTCTCTATGAGTTACCCCATACAAATTTGAATTCATTATAAAATAAAAAGTATGACGGTTTCTATCGTAAAATTTTATTCTAGTACCAGCATCATGCATAAGTGCTGCTATTCTTAGCGGCTTAACATACATTCTTGGCAATTTATGCAATACTCTTAAATGCTTGTACAACTGAATACATAAAGCACAAACATGCTCGGCATGAGGAATATTAATATCAAAATAACTCATCATCGTATAAACAGAATGAAGCAAAACATCAGAAATAGGCTTTTCTAAAGTGCTTGGTACAGCATAATTAAACATTACACTCTCTCTTAAACCTGCACCAGACACAACTATATTTGAAAATCCGCATCTTTTCATAAATGCATTAATAGTAGACAATGATACAGAAAAAATATCCGCCCTTTCAGAATTTAGACCCTTGATTTTTGTCCTGTCTCCTGGCGGCAATGATTTAACCATCTTATAGATAGCATCAAATTCCTTTTGAGATATGCTATAATTATGCACCATATCAAGAGGATATTTTCTGATTTTTCTGCCTATTTTAGCTAAGTTTCTAAACGCACCGCCTACCCCGATAAATTGATAATCGGGCTCAATTTGAGATAGCCAAGGTATACGCCTCAATTGGTCCAAAATATAAGCCTCTATAAGCACCGCCTGCTCTTCAGAAGTTCCGTCAGTAAAAATGCTGGACAAAGCCAATGTGCCTATATTTATTATCTCTTTATTAATAAGATTTCTTCTGTTATATTGAATAATCATCATGTTTGAACCACTAATATCCAAAATAACACCTTTAGGGATATCCAATGAGTTAATTATCCCTTGATAAGTATGAGTAGCCTCTTCATCTTCAGTTGAAACTTTAAACTTTAAACCAGTTGAAGCATTTATCTCTTCAATAAAACTTTTTTGATTTTTAGCACGCCTTAAAAATGTGGCAGCCACACAAAAAATTTTTTCTACACCATAGCTTTCACATAGTTTTTTAAACATTTTCAAAGTCTTTATGGTTTGCGTAATTCTTGCAGGCTTGATATAGCCGTCTTTTTCTAAATCCAGCCCTAGCCTTATGTTTTCTTTTTGTTCATCAAATATGACAAAATGACCGCCTTGTACAGCAGCGCTTCCAGGCGGCATGATATTTGCTAATACTAAGCGTACAGAATTAGACCCTAAGTCTACAATGGCGATTTTTTCCAAAACTTCCCCTTTTAGTACATTTTGACCTTATTGTATCATAATATACAATCAATGTAAACTCTTTACTGTATAGTTTTGTAGTTTTTTGTAACATTATTTATAAATTTTTCTATTTGATTTATGGTGAATTGTTTACATTTATATTTTATTATGATATCATTAATATGTATGAAGAGATTTTTAAGCATTTTAATAGTGACACTGGCTGCCACTATCTTCACGAGTGAATATACTTTTTATCCGCCTAATACAGAGTATTTCAATTATTATAATATATCCGCCGTTTATCCTTATGATGATGAATTAGAACTTGTCAGAATAAACAACTCTGATACTCCTTTTTTGCATCTATTATCCATTAAAAATATTGCTTTATCTGATTATTATATGTATATTTTAGACTCAAACGGCATTCATAGTATTAATTTTGAAACTAATGAAACTAATCTAATATCTAATCAAAGCGCCATATCTATAGAAGTATATAATAACCAGCTTTTTATCTTAAGAGAAGGCGGTCTTTATTTTGAAAGCGATAGACTTGTGCCAGGAAATTTTATTTCGTTTGCTATTAATCAAGAAAATATTTATCTAGCAACAAGACAAACCGTTTTTATTTTTGGATTTGACGGAACATCTAGAGCAGAAGCAAAAAATATCTCAAGCGGAAATATTAGGCAAGTTAGCGTATCAAATTTTGGAGTATTTGCACTTGTCAGCTTGCCTCAACGCAGGTTTGCAATTTATAGATTGGACAATACTACTACACCACAAAGTTTAAATCTACAAAACCTAACCTCTATTCCCTATGCAATTTATGCTTTAAATGACTCATTATTAGTCTTGACTCCCAACTCTATTGATAGATTCGTATTTACAGGCGGAGTGATGGTATCTAATTTAACAATTAATGTTCCTTTTGATATATACCAAGAGACTCCTGTTTTAGCAATGCTTAATAATAATGTTTATTTTTCTAGTTATTTAGATAATGTTTATAAAATAAATTTAACTAATAATGCTATTGATTTAGCGCTAGCCTCTGGATCAAATGCAGATTTTTTCTTTAATAGACCTAGCGGCGTATCGTATAGATTCGGAAACATTATTATTGCGGACACCTACAATAATAGAGTTAGTTTATTTAATAGACACTCTATACAGCATTTTAATATAACTAGACCCATATCAGCAGTTATGACTTATACAAATGAATTAATTGTTGCATATAATGGCAATCGTTTATTAAATAGAGAGACACAAGCAGCTTTAGATATAACTTATAATGAATATATGGTAGTTATAGAAAAAATTATTGCAGACGGAGAATATATTTATATAATATTTGAAGACTTAATGCATAGACAACGTCATATAGCAAAAACTACACCCTTATTAAATGAATTTGAATTTATCATGCAAGGCTTAATTGGTCCTATAAGTTTAGGACAAAAAATTGGCGGTGGCATATCTTTAAATGAACACTTAATTGACTTTTTTGTTGATTATGCGGGCAACATTTTTGGAATCAATGCAGATGGTCATTTTGTGTTTAACAATCAAGCTCATTTAGATTTGGGTACATTTTCAAACATCACATTTACAACTTCAAACGCAAGCGGTCTAGCATATTATAATGATATACTTCTTTTAGATAAAAACAGCCATTCTTTGTTTAGATTAAGTTCTAATTTAATCAATGACATATCAAACTTTTATACCACTCCACCATCTTCATCTACACTTAGAATTGCAAGACCCCAATCCTCAAACGCTATAACTACCACTAAAATAAATACTCCCCTCTTTTCTACTCCATCAGAAAACAATGCAATAATACATTTGCCGAAAGATACTCAAATTATGATAAGACGAGAAATCCCATCTCCACCAAATATGTATTATGTAGTAGCTTTTACTACCGATATACTTAATCAACCATTAATAGTATGCGGCTTTATTTATCGTGCCGCCCTTTACTCACCAATTCCCTATACTCCACCCATAAATGCAAGTGGTCAAATAGTTTTTGATAATACACACATACTTGTGTTTCCTTCAATCAATAGTCACTCTTATACAACCTTAAGACGAGGCGATTTGATTAGAGTATTAGATTTTGTAGAATATGAATTTAATGATAGGGTTTGGTTTAGAGTTGCCACAAGCGATAATACAGAAGGTTTTGTGCCTGCAAGATATATTAATACGGGCTTTATGATAAGCGTATTAGAAATGACAAGCACAAATGCTACTTTAAGACAAGATGCAATGCTATTAGTGTATCTGCATGGTGTAGGAAGAGTACCACTAGAATTATTAGAAGCAGGAACTAGGATATTAATTGCCACACCATTTGATAGCGCAAGCAGATACACAAGAGTAATTGTATATATTGATGGAGAATTAGCCGAAAGCATCGAAGTTTTTATAGAGACTAGATATATTGATTTTGACGGGGTGGATGTATGGATGATTGTATTAATCGTAGGTATTGTGTTTGTGGTTATTATGCTGATTCTATTAGCAATTTTAATGAAAAAAAGAAAGCATAAAATTATGCCATATGGTCAATATATTGAAGACGATAGAACAAATAAACAATAATCCTATATTCTATCACATATAATATTAAATTTAACAAATTGTGTCACACATAATATTATATTGCAACACAAAAAATAAAGAAAAGATGCTTATTAACAGGATGATATAAATTTAATGGTTATGCTATTTATTATAGTTTCTATATTATTTGTTCTATATTTATTTTTGTCATGCTATCAAGAATTATATCATTACCACCCAGACAGTCTATGACATGTTTGGGTGGTTTGCTTTCTCCTTTTTTTGCCTATACAAGTTGCTTTCATTGTCTATCGTATCTCTACAAAGTATTTTTTCTAGCGCATAAAAAAGCCGCCTAAAGGCGGTTCGGGTGTCTTGCTTTGACACCCCTTTTTTATTCTATGCTAATTTTATTAATAGACAATTCATAAGCTATTCTAGTTTCAACATTTTCATCATTTATTCTTTTATAGTATTCTCTTGATTGTATACGCCCTGCAATACTTATTTTTTGCCCTGTCTCAATCTCTTTAACAAACCTTGCATTCCTTCCCCATGCAATACATGGAATATAATCACTTTTATTATATGCACGGTTAACTGCAAGCAAAATATCACAAATCTCTCTATTAAATGGCGTAGTTCTATAAATTGGAATTTTACAAATATGCCCACTTAAAACAGCTAAATTAGGATTTAATTCATCTTCAACTCCAATCATAAAATCCCTAACAAACACAGTCAGCATTAATTTTGACTTGTCGCCTTCAAGCTTATTATAACTTCTAAACTGTCCATTTAAAGCAATTTTAGCACCTAAAGATAAATCTATACCTTGAATCAGCCGCTCTGAAACAGTGATGGGAAGTCTGTCAAAATGAGACGAAAGTCTTTTGACTTTCATATAAAACTCATAAAATGCTTCACCATATAATTCATGTGAATATTTTAATTCACTGTCCACTTTGCCGCACAAAAAAACCTTGTTGTTTGTGATTAAAGAGCTGTCTTTGCTGTCTTCTGTTTGGACTTCTACATTGTTTTCCATTTGTATCTCTCCTGTGATTAAATTATTGTAATTATGCTATTAATTCACTTATAGTCGCTGTACTCATTCCTCTTATTCTTAAAGCTTCCAAAATTGGAGGCAGCGCTAAAACTGTATGTATTCCGTCATTTCGCATTAAAATTATTGCGCCTTTATTTGCATTATTTAATACGGTCATGATTATATTTTCTTGACTTTGCTGTGCATTGTTATCTAGTGAATCAGTTGTATAATGAATCACTCTTAAGCCTAGTGATGAGGCTATATTTAACAGCCTATCATTATATAGATTATGAGGCGGTCTAAATAAAGTAACTTTTTGCCCTGTGATATTTTCAATTATATTCATCGATGTCATTAAATTTAATCGCATCGTATCTCCATCAAGTGCTCTCATATCTTGATGAATTGAGCCATGCGAACCTATTTCAATACCTTGTAACACCATCTCTTTTAATAAATCACTGTTTTGTTCGGCCCATTTGCCCGTCACAAAAAAAACAGCTTTTGCATCATGAGTTTTTAAGACATCCATAATCTGCCTAGTGTCGCTTTCTCCTAACCCGCAAATATTAAAACTAAGTACCAATGCATTTTTATCAGTTTGTATGTATTCTACTAATGCTATATTAGGATTTCTACCATTCCATACTGCAGCACTACCTGTTAAAGCAGTTATTACAATCGCCAAAATCAAAGCAATACCAACTGTCAAACTCATAAAAATATTGCGTTTTTTTAAAGTAATAAACTTCATTTATCCTCCCTCTAGTCTAGTATATTATAGTTTTTTAGCCTTATTAAACCTAAGTTTGTCGAATTTTTTGTTTTTTTAGGATTTAAATAATCAATACCAGTATTTTAAATTATGCTAAAACTTTTACAAAAAGAACTTATTGCTTACATTTAATCTTTTTATAAATAGCATCACCTAACTGATAAACACCTAGTGCTAATAAAAAAATTCCAAAATATAACTTTAGATTTTCTGCCTTTATTTTTGATGCAATGATAGAACCGACTATACCTAAAAATGCAGCTGGAATAGCAGCAAAAATAGCAATTTTTATGTTTAATAACTTATTTTTAAAATGAATGATTAATGCAATTATAGACATGGGCACAAAAGCAATTAAGTTTACACCTTGAGCGGCATGCTGATTTAGCGGCGTAAACATCAAAATCAATGGTATAAGCAAAGTGCCGCCGCCCATACCCATGCCGCCTATTATACCACCAACGATACCTATAATGATAAATATAACTATTTGCAAAATAATACATCTCCTTTTTTTAAAAAAATATTAACTTAATACCAATACCTATCATACATAATGCAAATATTATTGCCACCACAAACGATTTTAATTTTTTTAATAAAAGAGCCCCTATTATTCCGCCTATTAATACTCCAATGCTAGAATATAGCGTAGGACTAAATTCAATATACCCTTTAATGATATATATGATAGCTGCAGCAATACTCATAGGTAAAATAATCATCATAGCACTTGCATGAGATTTTTTTGTCTCTAATTTGACTATTTTATTTAATAACGGAACAGCAAGCATACCTCCTCCCCCGCCAAAAAATCCACCTACAAAACCTACAAGCCCGCCCCCGCCTATTAAAATACCCTTTTTCTTTTTACTAATTTTATTTTCATTTTTACAATTTTTGTTAAATTTTTCTTTCACATAAATATTTTTACCAATAATTAGGAAAAATACTTTTATAAAGCAATAAATTTTAATGTCTATACAAACAAAAAAATATTTGATTTCCCCCTTAAAAACATTTGCAAAATTTACCAACCTCATATATAATGTAATTTGTATAATTTTGCACTAGAAGTATATTAAACAATTATCCATAAAGGTACAAAAAGATGAGAGTTAAAAAATTTACAACTAAATTAGCAATTTTTATTGTGCTAGCCATGCTTGTTTTATCATTGCCGCTTATGGCATTAACACCAGCTAGAGCACAAGAGATTCCTCCTGCTTTTAGATGGCATATTGAGAATATTTTCTCAGATGACTTTAATACAAGCGGCGGCTTTCCTGCAACACCTGCCCAATTCACCGGGGATTTTTTAGGAAATCACCAAGGAGTTTTGGGTGCTGACGCCGGAATAGTTGCAGGTGTTATACCACTAAACCACACTTATATAGACTATTTTGATGAAATCGGTCTGGGTGTGCATCCTGGTTTTAATAATCCAACTGATATACCACCTCATCCACATGGACGCGGCATTGCTTTCCCTAGCAATAATTCAAATGTATTAATGATAAATACAAATAACCAAAGGACAGCCTATGGTTTTTCTACTCATGAATTTGAATTAGCCCCTCATTCATTTTATAGATTTAGTGCATTTATTAGGACTGGACAATTTGCTGATAATCAAGGGGCAGCCATGACTCTAACAGGTTTGCCTGAACCTGTGGGAATTTGGAATATAGACACTGTATCTCATCTTAGAAGAATACCTGGCACAAACTTGCCAGAATTAACTTTGGCAAACAGGTTTGGATTTGAAAATTTCATTATATATTTAGCAACTGGCGCAACTAGTGAAAGCGTAGCACTTAATTTTTCTGTTGGTGACAGCAACGGCAATAAATTCTTTCCATCAAACGGCTTTGCTTTTTTTGATGCAGTTCGTGTGGACAGGCTATCTCCTACTACTTTCTTTGATGTGACTAGAGGTATTGATTCAAACTTCTTTTATACTAGTGCACAACACACAGCAAATCAAACTAATCAAACTCATCAACTTTTCCACCGTGCCAGCACTATTAATGGCGGAATTAGCAGTCAAGCGCTAAATAGGCTTGCACTTTTAGATATGAATCCTAATAGCCATTTAATGTCAGTTAATGATGTTAATCTTGGTGAATTTAGTGGTGAGACTAGAAGGACTGCACCTGGCTGGAGTGAATATCGCTCTAATGATCCCTATATTGGTACAGATGCATTGGTATGGGGGATTTTTAATGCAGGAGCTCCGTTTGTTGGTGCAGGTGCATTCGGTTTAACTGAGCACCCTATGACGTCTACAGGAATATCTACTCATAATAGAAACAATAGTATCTTAGTACTTTCATCACATGCTGGCGGCACTAATTTTAATACAGTATCAGCAGGAATAATATCAGACCCGTTTCTTATAGAAGCAGGAAGCCTATATTCTCTTAGTTTTTGGTTTAACACACAGCATTTGGATGGTACTGCAACTGCAGTTATTAGTGGACAAAGTACACTTAGTATAGATAATTTTGAATTAACACCTGTACCAATAGGCAATTTGGTTACTGATGATAATTATGCTAGATATGGCTGGCAAAGACGTGAATTTTTTATTCAAGGGTCATTAATAACTGATATAGAATTGAATTTACAGCTTTGGTTAGGCAGAGGAGAAAAATCAAGCGGTGTAGTCATGTTTGATGAAATCATGCTAACAAGGTTAAATTATTCTGACTTTAATGAACAAAGTGCTCATGGAACTAGAGTATTAATTGACGCAGTTGCACACGGCGGCTTAATCACAAATTCGGCATTTGGTCTTGTTCAAAGAGATGTCGACAATAATGGAAACATTCTTCCTCTTAGTTTTCCTGCTAGACCTGCAAGCTGGGATTTTATCAATACAAATACTGGAGGCTGGCAAGGTCAATCTGATAGATTAATTAATCATGAACATGCAATTCATGGAGTAATCCCTACTCATCCTAGCCATTTTTATCGTATGCGTGATGTTTATAGACTATATCCTATGATTAATAGACCTACACCTAATTTTGATCATGAACGCTATATAAATAACAATGTTTTATTGATGCACTCCCCTACTAATCAAGATTTCACTGCATTTGGTTATCGCTCTCCTTCTTTTAATGTGTCTGAAGGTGAAACTGTTAGAGTAGCTGTCAATATGAGTGTGAATGCTTTAGGCGCTGGAGCAAGCTTGGTATTAAGAGGTGGAAACAGAATATTCGCTAGTATTCAAAATATTAACAGAACGCCTAATAATGGGTTTATGGATTTTGCATTCTATATTGAAGGTGACATACACACAGCTAATCTGACAGTTGAAATTTGGCTTGGGCTAACTGATAATCAAAATAATATGTCAAGACTGGCTGCAGGTACTATTGTTGTTAATTCTATCTCTCTAGAAAATGAACCTATGACTTTTGAGCATAGATATAATGAATTTAATGATATTAGACTGCCTACTCCTGCTAATTTTGCTGTTTATAGTGCTGATGCATTTACATTTAATTCTTTTGATAGACATTCTAATAGCAGCATTAGACAAGCATTTGATTTTAACTTAACTGAACAAACTCCTGACTCTATCACTCAATATGGAATCATCGCAAATTTAAGAGAAGGACAAACGCAAGTTCATAATACTGTCATTAGTGCTTTAAATAGATTAGAAAACCGCTCCCCTACTTCCGTGATATTAAGAAATGTGAGTGAAGGATATAATAGACTGACATCAAACCACTCATTTAATTTAACATCAAACGAATGGTATAAAATTGAATTTGATATGTTTGTTTATCTGCATGGTATTGATAATGTATTAGATATTGATTTGGATACAATTTCTAATGAAACTGAAAGAACTAGACTTATTCATGAAAGAGCAAGAGCAAGAGCAACTAGAGGAGCAGGCATCCATTTAGGACAACATCATTTTGCTAATATAAGAGACACCGTATCAGATTTTCCGCATTATGTTTATGAAGAGATTTTAAATGCGAATGGACAAGGCACCGGAGAATTTGAAATCGTTAAGCGACGTATTCATGAATTTAGGACATTTAGTTTCTATTTTGCGACTGGTGAAGAATTAGAAAATTTCTCTTGGCAAATATCTATGGGCGGTGTAGGAACAGAACAAATTGCAGGCATGGTTGTAGTAAATGCTGTTAGATTAAGCAACATTGGTCAAGTTGAGTTTAATACTATAGCTAATCTTCAAGAGTATGAAGAAACCGCAAGTGATTTTATATTTGTAGTAGATAATACTAGTGATGACGATTATTATGATGATGACGGCGATGATAATGATGATAATAACCAAGGTGCAGGATTTGAAAATTTAGGATTTTTAATAGCAGGTATATTGTTTGCAGTGGCAATTTTTATTGTATTAATTGCTGTAGCAGGCAAAAAAATATTGGCTATCAGAAACTCTAGACGCCCTGCTAAAAAGACTCCGAAAGTTGTTTCTTATGATAGAAGACATGCACTTGAAACTGAAGATATAGCAAATGTAGATGATAGTATTGATAGCTTTGATGATGAGGCGAATATCGAAGAAGAAACTATGATCGAAACAATTATTGTTGAATCTGATGAATTTGATGATGATGTAGAAATCAGTCAAGAAGTGCCTAAAAAAGAGAGAAAAGAGTTGGACTCAGAATTTGATGATTAGTTAAAATGATGGAAAAAGCCGTATGCAACCAATTACATACGGCTTTTTTGTTTACTTTATAATCTTTAAATTAATAATCCCCCATCAACACTTAATACCTGACCATTTATATATTGCGCCTTATCGCTTGCTAAAAAAAGTGCTGCCATAGCTATATCTGTACATTCCCCAATTTTACCCACTACGATATTATCTTCTAAATTTTTTATGTCTAAATGTTTTGTCATATCTGTATATATTAGCCCTGGGGCAATTGCATTCACTCTAATCCCATACCCCCCAACTTCTTTAGCTAATGCCTTAGTCAGACCAATAATCCCAGCCTTTGAAGCAGAATAAATCACCTCACAACTTGCTCCTACATTACCTAAAATAGAAGAAATATTTATCACTCGACCAAATCTATGTTTTATCATACTAGGTAAAAATGCTCTTGCAACAAAAAAACTCCCTTTTAAATTTGTATCCATTATATAACTATAATCATTTTCACTCATATCCATCATAAGTCCGCTCATTGCCACACCTGCATTATTAATAATAGTATCTATAAAACCAAATTTTTTAAATGCATCATTATACAATTCGTCTACTTGTTCTTTTTTAGATACATCCGCTCTAATCATAATACAACTGCAAAATTTAGACGCTTCATTCAAAACCTCTTTTGCAGCCTGTTCATTTTCTTTATAGTTTATCACCAAGTTATAGCCGCCACTTTTAGCAAACTCCAAAGCAATTTGCCTGCCTATCCCTCTTGATGAACCCGTAATTAATACTGTCCTTGCCATAATAATACTACTTTAATTATTTTTCAATAGTTATCAGGCAAGTCATTTATAAACAATACTGCCTGTTTGTCTAGTGCTAGTTTTTTCAATTCTTCCATGGCTTTATCAAGAGAATCCACATTTATCACTTTATTTTCTTCTAATCCAGCGTCTATAGCACCTTTAGATATTTGAAAATTTTTAATCACAATTAAATAATCTGCTATTTTTGCCGCATGTTGACCTAGTTTAAAATTTTCTTTATTTTCAATATCACCAAGTTCAATAAATCCAGGAGTAACAACCACTTTTATCCCGTCAAAGCAAGATAGTACCTCTAATGCATTTAAAGCACCCTCTGGATTTGAATTATATGCATCATCTAAAACAACACCATTAGAAGTTTTAATTAACTCTAATCTATGCTTAACAGGCTCTATTTTTTCAGCAAGTCTTTTTATATCTTCTAAACCAACACCCATTTTATATGCTAACAGCGCTGCTTGTGAAAAAATTTCTGCCACATGTCTGCCTAATAATTTTGTACTTATCTTGACACTCTCACCACAAATATTTAAATCAAATTTCAACCCATCTTCACTAATCTCTATGTTAGAATAATTTGCATGTTCCCCTAAAAAAACTGCCTTTGTTTTATCAATACTATCTATTCTTTGTCTAACTAATTCATCATTAATATTTAATACTACTAGTTCTTTTATATACTTTGCCAAACTAAACTCTGTATCTGCTGCATTATCAAGCGTCAAAAATGTTTCTAAATGTTGTGATCCTAATTTAGTCACCACCCCAAACTTAGGTTTAATAAACTCGCACAACTGTTGTGTCTCCCCCACTCTTTTTGCACCCATCTCTGCTAAGAATACATCAAAATCATGCAAATTATTTTCATTAATGATTTTTGCTAGTCCCATAGGAGTATTAAAACTTTTTGGACTAGATAATACTTTATATTTTTCACTTAATAATACAGCCAAAATATTTTTTGTAGTCGTTTTTCCATAGCTTCCGCTTATACCAATTTTAATTAAATCTTCAGCCATTTTTAGTTTGTTTCTTGCTCTATTAAAATGTATTTTTCCAATCAACATATCAATAGGAAACATTATCAAAAAAGCTAATATAGTCACAAACGGAATAAGTAAAGGAGTGATTGATACAATTGTAAACTCTATTCTAGACACATCAAACAAAAAATAAATTAAGGAAAAACTGATTAGAAAATATAAAATGGCTAGCACTGATATTATTCTTAATATTCGATTAGTGAAAACTAATCTTGTTTTTTGTTTTTCTTTAAACTGCAGCATTATAAAAAAACATGAAAACACAATAAAAAACGCAAACCCTGCATATCTAAAATAAAATTCAGGAAAACTCATTATAAGTAAAAATGCTGTAATGAAAGAAAAGAAAGCCAAACACAAAAATCTTTTTAAATAGTCATATCTACTGCGTTTTAGCCACACAAAGATACCCTTGGGTCTATATGCGGATAACTGCAAAATTTGCAGTATTTTTAAACTTGACAGTGTCAAAAGTACTGCAGATATAGCGGAGAATATTAATGATAGTGTCAGTTGAAACATTGCTTGATTACTCCTTTTAAGGAATGATAAATTTTTTTGCAATAAGATTAAATTCTTTATTCTTATCTATATAAACATAGTGACCGCCATCAAAAACGATTAATGCGGAATCATTTATTAATTTGTTCATTTTTTTTGCCATATATAAAGGTGTATCAAGATCTTTTTTTCCCCAAATCAAAAGTACAGGTTTAAAAATATCTTTTAAATCATTTTCTAAATGACGATTTATTATGCGATTAAAAACTTTTCTCATATTATCAGGCAGCTGTTTATAATCACTAGAACCATATTGCGAGATATCTTTCCCTTTTTTTACCGCTCTCTTATATTGCTTGATACGGATATATTTTTTAAAACTAAATTTTGGCTTTATACCAGCAGCACCTGTTAATATAAGATTTTTAACAAACTTCTCTTTTGCTAGCAATATTGCTATTCTTGCACCAAAGCTATGACCAATTAGAGTAACCTGACTCAAAGATAATTTTTCAATTAATTCTTTAATTGTCTCTGCATAGTCTTCTAGTGTAAAAAATTCAGGAGGATTAGGGCTGTTTCCAAACCCAGGCAAATCTATATTAATTATATCAAGGCCAAATTTTGATAAATAATTAAATGTAGCAAGCATAGAAATATGACTGCCGCCCCACCCATGCAATAATATAACAGGGTTAGACCCTAGGTGGCGATGATAATATATTGTAGTATTTTTTGCCTCAAATTTTATCAAAGTAATAAAGTTATCTCCATAATTATTGCGTCTTGATCACCATAGTATTTTTGCCTTTTTGAAATCGGCATAAACCCTAATCCTTTGTATAAATTGATTGCTTTTGTATTATTTTCATTAACTTCTAAAAATATTTTTTTTAAATTCACCCTATTCATAGCAGTCTTAATTAATTCTTTTGCTATACCTTGATTTTTATATTCATCAATCACCATGACACTATGAATCTCACCTTCATCAATCAATATTTCTAAAGAAACATAACCTATGATTTTTTTATTAATGACTGCCTTTAAAAAAATCATTCTATCATTAACTATCATATCCTCAATAATTTTTTTTGTATAATTTGTACCCTCTTGTATATTGTATAACTGAATCACATCGCTAGGCACACAATCCTTTATGTTATATTTCTCCATATTCTCTCTCTGGCTGTGATTTTCTTAAATATAATGGAACAATTTCAGCATGAGTTTTGTATTCTTTATCAGCTATCTTTTTATCCATTATTTTTTCAAATCCCTTTCCGCTATATTCATAATCATAAAACATATTTTTTAATGCATATACATTTAAATCATCATTTTTAATGCAAATCCCGCCACTATTATCGGGATAATTTTTCAAATAAGATACTTGATTTTTTCCATCAATAACAATAGATAATTCATCTAGTCCGCCAACATAATCATATGCCAGAATATCAAAATAAGTTACAGGAATGATAGGTTTATTTAAAGCAAAGCCTAATGCCTTTATACAAGATAATCCTACTCTAATCCCAGTAAATGACCCTGGTCCAATACATACGCCAAAAATATCAATTTCATCTATTTTTATTTGTGCTTCATCTAATAATTCATTAATATATGGCAATACCATGGTAGATATATCATCATGAGCAGAAGAAAAAATCTTGCCTTTTACTTTTAATAATATTTCAATCTTCCCTGCTGTATTAACTGCTAGATAATTCAATGCTCCTTGTCACCTCATCTATTTTAATTATTTTGACTTCTATAATTTTATAATTTTCTAATAATCCTTTTATATTTTCAGCCCATTCTATTATGCAAATATTTTTTTTTGCACCAAAATTTTCATCTAATCCCATATGTTCCGCCTCTAATTCATTCTCAATCCTATACATATCATAATGAATTAAGTCAAAACCCTTTGCATTATATATATTCATTATAGAAAATGTAGGGCTATTAATCTCCCCTTTAATCTCTAAACCATTTGCAACACCCTTAACAAACACAGTTTTTCCTGCTCCTAAATCCCCGCTTAAGCATACAATATCACCGCCTTTTAAATCTTTTGCCAAATTTTTACCCATTAAAAACGTTTCTTTTATGCTTTTACTTATCATAAAATCGACCTACCCAAACAAATGTTTTGATGCTCTTGACAGATGCTTATATAAAAAGAAACTAACAGTTGCTGAAATCAATAGCCTAATCAAATTAAACGGCAGCACTACCAATAATAAATAATAAGTGAAAAAAGAATCATATGTTATGTTTGTATGCCAAGGCAATGTAGATAAAGCTCTTGCTAAATTGTTTAAATCACCGCCAAAAAAACCTAGCTGCAAATAAAACGGAACCAAAATGAATCTATTAGCTAAAAGTGCAACCGCTAGACAAGAAACTATCCCTATTGATAGCCCTATAACCGCCCCTTTTTTATTTTTATAAAACATATAAATGATTGTTGCAGGCAGCATAAAAGCTAAACCAAACATAAGATCGGCTAATTCTCCCACTCCCGCAGTTGATGTAAACGGCAATTTTAATGTAATCTTTGCAACTAATACTATGATGCCTGCAATAGGTCCCATCATAAACCCTGCTAATAACACAGGAATATCAGAAAAATTAAAACTTAAAAAATCAGGAAATAATAGCGGAAAATTAAAAGGAGCTATAAGATATAAAATGAGAGCAAGCGCAGTAAAAATAGCCATTCTTGTAATATTTTTTGAAGTAAAAAAACCATCTTTCCCAATTTGCCCTTTATTCTCAACATTATTATCATCTGTCTTTTTTCTTCTTGCTTTAACTACGACCGTCAACAACACGCCAAATACTATCAACACAACAGCAACAATTATTGCCACTATAATGCTATGATTAGGAGCACCACGATCTGGAGGAGTAGCATTTTGCATGACATCACTCCAAAAAACTATAGAAAGTGTAACTAAAGTTATGATTGATACTCCACAAGTTATACCGATAATTAACCACTTTTTCTTTTTTGAAAACTCTTTTTTTTGAAAAATAATATATTGACCCAGCACAATGCATGCTATTAAAAAAACAGCTAATATATGCAATAAAATAAAAATTTGTACATTCATTTAAATTTACTCCATTATGATAAGATTAGAATTATCTTCTTTAACCCATAATTTTTCTATTTTATAGATATCCCTTAATTCTTCATGGAAAACATGTACTATGACGCTTCCATAATCTACTGCCGCCCATTTAACATCGAAATCTCGACCTTTAGGCTCTATACCTTTTTTTGATAAGACCTCATCTAGATAATCTACAAGCGCCTTAACTGCAGTAGTAGATTTTGCCGAGCATATCACAAAATAGTCACAAATAACCGTTTGGTCAGTTACTTCTATTAAGTTAATCCTATGCGCCTTTTTGCTTGATAATAGGCTGGCAATTTCTTTTGCTAAAATATCGTTATTAACTTTATTTTTTTGTTTTAGTGATGCTTTTTTAATATCCATATTAATTATCCTTATTTATAAAAATCATATGCTTCCCTAGTTAAATAATATATCTGGCGATTTTTATTGTTCAGTTTTTCTATCATGTCATCTAATACCAAATGCATAGTTTTATCTAAATCTATAAAAAGCATTTGACGCATATTGTCTATATTTTCAAAATCTCTAGTTTCTTCTAGGTAGTCTGCTAAGGCTGTAATTTTTTCTAAAGCAGACATATTGGCTCGTTTTGTTGTATGATATTTTATAGAATTCAATATATCAATATCATCAATTTTTAATAACTGTTTTGCTATCGCCTCGCCTATCTTAGCGTGATAAACAACAGGGTGCAAGTTAGATAAATCAATGTTTAATTTTTCATTTTTAACATGCACGAATGAAGCATATTTTGCAATATCATGAAGCAAAGCTGATAGTGACGCCTTGTTTGCATCTATATTATAAACTACCGCTAAATTAATTGCAAGTTTTATCGTGCCTATAATATGAGGAATTCGTTTTTTATTAAAATCAAATTTTGTCATCAATTTGCCTATTTTTTTATGCAATGGATAGACATTTTGATTTTGAATATAGTCTAAGACAGATGGAGTTAAGTGATTGAAAATATATGGTAATTTTGAGTCATTTGATAACGAAGCATGTTCATTAATCGCAATTAATGCCTTTATTAGGCTTGAAGATGTGTCTAACCCTTTAAATGGAGAAAGTATAGCATTTATGTTTTTAGGAATATCATGAACTAAATTAGGTCTTGAAATAACGAAAAACTTAACTAATGTATTCAATTGTTCAAAGTCTTTCCATTGATTTAAGGTGGGTAAATTTTCTGTTCCTATACAAAAATAAATTTGTGAATTTGGATATTTATTTTTCAAAAACTCTATTGTTTCTATAGTATAACTAATTGTTCCCTTGTCTATTTCATGCGTATTTAACTCTATGTTTTGGTTTATTAAGCCTTCATCTTTTAGGGCAAGCTCTATCATTTTTAAGCGATGATTAGATTCAGCATAGTTATGATTTTTTTTAAACGGCGATATAAAAGCAGGCACAATTATCACCTTATCAAAATGCATTGACAGGCTTTTTATTATACTAGTATGACCTTTATGAATAGGGTCAAAACTACCTCCAAAAACAACAATTTTACTCAACATAATCAAACTCAAAATCCAAAATTTTGACTGTATCTCCCTCTTTTAACCCAGCTTTTTTTAAGGATTTCATAATTCCTGTATCTTTAAGCCGCTTTTGAAAATAATTAAAGCTATCATAATCATCCAATACTACATTTCTTGCCATTTCATCAATTAGCCCCCCAAACACTTCAAATGCACCATTATCATGTCGTATAATTTCATAATCATCTTTAGATTTAGGTTGATATATAAATGGTTCATATTCTAGTGCTGTTAGCTCTGGCAGTTCCTCTAATTTCTGGACAATTGCCTGCTTTAATTCATCAAGCCCCTTAGCCGTTGCACCGCTTATTTCAATTATTGTCTTGCCTTTGACACTCTTTTTAAAATCCTTAACTGCCTTTTTTTGTTCATCATCAAATAAAATATCGCTTTTATTTAATGCAATAATTTGTGGAAGCTTTTTTAAATTAGGATTGTATAAAGTGATTTCTTTATTTATTGTTTTATAATCATCAATCGGGTTTCTTGCCTCTATCCCAGATATATCCACCACATGAACCAACAATCTTGTTCTATCAATATGCCGCAAAAACTCATGCCCTAATCCAATACCATCTGCCGCACCTTCAATAAGTCCAGGAATATCCGCAAGTACAAAATTTTTATCGTGATAAAAAACTACCCCTAAATTTGGATGCAAAGTAGTAAAGTGATAGTCTCCTATCTTTGGTCTAGCAGATGAAAGCATTGACAAAAGGGTAGACTTGCCTACATTTGGATACCCTATTAAACCTACATCTGCAATAGTTTTAAACTCTAATGTAACCTGTTTTTCTTCTACTCTCTCACCGCTTTGAGAAAAATGCGGAGCTTGACGCCTTGATGTCCTAAATCTAGCGTTGCCTTTTCCGCCTTTTCCGCCCTCTAATACAGTAATAAAAAAGTCCTCTTCAAACATATCTGCAATGATATTATCAGTTTCGGTATCCTTAATAATCGTGCCTCTTGGCACTTTTATCACTAAATCTTTGCCGCTTTTACCATGACAATACTTAGGTTCTCCCCTAACACCATCTTCTGCTTTAAAGCGCTGATTTAATCTAAAGTCTAACAAACTTGTTTTAGATTTATCTACTACAAAAGATAAACTGCCGCCATCGCCCCCATCCCCGCCGTCAGGCCCGCCGTCAGGCACATACTTTTCAGTATAAAAAGAGGTGCAGCCATTGCCGCCATCCCCTGCTTTAATGAAAATTTTGACCTTATCTATAAACATAAACACAATGCTCCTTTAAATCACAATTATTACAATTAGGTTTTTGCGAGTGACAACAATATCTGCCATGAAAAATTAAAAGATGATGAATTTTTGGTTCATTAGGAAATATTTTAATCAAATCTTTTTCAACCAATAATGGCGTATCTTTATCTGATAAACCTAATCGCCTAGATACTCTAAAAACATGAGTATCTACTGCAATCGTATTTTGATTAAAAATTTCTGCCAATACAACATTTGCAGTTTTTCTGCCTACTCCTCTTAAACTTGTTAGCTGCTCTAAACTAGACGGCAGCTCCCCGTTAAATTTTTCTGCGATATCTATCGCCGTCATTTTAATACTCTTTGCCTTTGCTTTATAAAACCCACATGAATAAATTAGTCTCTCAAGTTGGTCAATATCAATTCTTGCCATGTTATAAGGAGTTGATGCCACTTTAAATAACTCTTTTGTCACTAAATTCACTCTTTTATCAGTACACTGGGCAGATAAAATCACTGCAATTAATAATTGAAACGGCGTATTATAATTTAATTCACACCTAGCATCAGGATACATTTTATCTAAAATAGTAAAAATAGCTTGTCCTTTTTTTATCACTGTTAAATTATAGCATATTAAATTCTATAAGTCTATCATTTTGTTGTTTATTTAGAATTTTTTAAAATATACACATTTTAATCATTTCAATAATAAATTATCAATATATTTTATACTCTACTTTATCCACTATTTCATAAATAGAGCAAAAGTTAGAAAAATGCTGACTATTTAAAATATATTTTGCTGTTTCAAAATTGTTTACTTTAACTGCTAGACCACAGTTTCGCCTATTGGAAGTAAGGCTTGCTTCTTCTTCTCGCTTTATCATCTCATCATAAAATCTAACTGCATTGATTCTTGATCTAAATGCTACTAAATATCTCATGTCTTTAAACACCATCCTTTGTAAAATTTTTTGTACTCTTAAAGCCTTTTTCTGCGTATATATAATAAGGGCGTATAAAGTTATGTTGCCCCCCTCATGTCCTTTGCGGACTAAAAAGAGTACTAGTGCATATACCATTATATTGCGCACTAGACAAAGTGGTGTTTATGATTTTTTTAGATAACTCATCGTCATCTTATTTCAAACCTAAAAGTGTAATCAATGCAGTAAAAAATACTATTGAGTACTTGCCTTTTAACCCATCAAGAGGCTCTCATAGCGGAGCAGTTAAAACAGAACGATTGATATTAAATGCCAGAAAAAATATTGCAAATGCTTTTAATGGTATACTAGAGCGAGTAATTTTTACTAGCGGATGCACTGAAAGTTTAAACCTTGCTATTTTTGGTTCAGCTATAGAAGGCGGGCATGTAGTCACTAGCGTTTTTGAACATAATGCTGTATTAAGACCATTATATAGACTTAATAAAGCAGGAATTATTTCTTTAAGCTTTGTTTCTAGTTTATCAGCCGCAAAAGATGCAATTAAAGACAACACATATATGCTAGCTATAAATCATGTATCTAATGTGACTGGAGCAGAAAATGATTTAGATGCATATTCAAGATTAGCAAAAGATAAAGATCTTATTTTTTTAGTAGACGCTGCTCAAAGTGCTGGATATAAAGCGATTGACATGCAAAAAACAGGCATTGATTGCTTGGCTATTGCAGGTCATAAGGGACTGCATGGAATTCAAGGGGCTGGAGCACTTTTGCTAAGTGAAAGAATGAAATTGGTTCCGTTTAAATATGGAGGAACAGGGTCAAATGGTTCATCTCCTGTACAGCCTGATGATATGCCTGATGGATTTGAGGCTGGGACACCCGCTACACCTGCGATAGCTGCACTCAATGCAGGACTAATTTATAGCATGAAAAACATACAAATAAATAGTGAACTTTTATATAAAATGACAACAAAAATAATTAATGGACTAGAAAAAATTAATGGCGTAAGTATATATTCTCACCCAAATAATTTTGGAATAACAGCATTTAATTTAACAAATTTATCTAGCACCCAAGCTGGGGAAATTTATAATCAGCAATATGATATAGCAGTTAGAGCCGGATTTCATTGTGCACCGCTAGTTCATGAACATTATGGGACTAAAAGCGGAATGATTAGGGCAAGTATTGGAGTAGACACTACTGACTATGAAATTGATGCATTTTTAGAGGCAACAAAAGAGATTGCCTCTGTTTAAATTTCATCTTCTTCAATTAATTTAACTAGATTACCTAATTTTTTTCTTTGCTCATCATTTAATTGCGGTGAAACAAGTTCTATAAAACTTTTCATTTGTTCATCAGAATAACTCCCATCTTCTTTTGCATTTTTTACTGACATTGCTAATGCATTAATCAATTGATCTTCTGAAAAGCCATCATATTTTCCTATGTAATCTTTGACAATATTCTTATCACTTTCTTCAATAGTATGTTCTTTTTTCTTAAAATTTTTTAATTCTTTCATATTGTTTTGCTCTCCTTATATTACACACTATTATCTATATGCAAGAATATATTATTATGTGAGGTTTAAACTATGGATTTAAAAGATATATTGCCGCTATTAATGAAAAACTCCGACCCCAAAATGGCAGGAGTTTTTAATGCCATGGGCGGCGGAGATTCTTCAAAATTATTTGAAGAAGTTTTAGGCAAAGATGAAAAAAATAAAAATATTATGACTATGTTTAATTTAATGAATCAAGCAAAAAAAAATAAATCTAGTGCTCCCCAAGGATTAGCACCTGTTTACCCTTTTATTTCTACTCAAATTTTAGGTACACTAGTCAAATATTATGGCAAATACTAAATTATTTAAAAAATAAGCTTAATCCGCTTGACAGTTAAAAAAAAATAGTATATACTGCCTAGGTTAGATTTAAAATGCGGGCGTAGTTCAGGGGTAGAATTCTAGCCTTCCAAGCTAGCCGCGCGGGTTCGATTCCCGCCGCCCGCTCCAATTTTATTACTGTTTCACTTAATTGAATGAAACAGTTTTTTTATGCAAATTATAAGATTCTTTCAAAATGAGATTAAGTAACTTTATTAAAAGAAAGTAATATTATTCCTCACATTGCGATACATTTTATATTTTTTCATAGTTATTTTGAATAACTTATAAAAAGGCATAACAAACAGTCATGCCTTTTTATAAATTTTGTTTTGTACTTTAGCAATTGGATACTAAGCATAAAAGATATGCTTTGCGGACTTGCCAGGCGCATATCTTTTGCAATATTTTATTAACAAATACTCAAAAACAGCTTTAATTATGTTTTTTGTCATTGTCTTGAATCAGCTTTTCGGCAGTATCTGACCCATAATATCCCCCCAACTCTTTACCATCTTTATCGTACGCTCTACCTTCTTTATAGCTTCCCACAACCTTATTGCTTCCATCTTTAACTATTGCCGCCCCATTTTGATATGTAGTATTATATTTTTTCGACTCTTCATTTCCTTGCTTTAGCTTATTATTATTTTCATTTTTAACATCAGGCAATGCTGCTGACGCTCCGCCGACAAGTCCCATAATAGCATAAAAAATAATTGCAGCAACAAACATCCAAAGCGCCGTAATTATAGTAAGCACCTTTTTAAGTGTAGTATTGCTAGGCTTCCAGGCTAAAGTGCTAAAGATAAGAATTATAATTAACCCGCCTGCAAGCATCAAAATGCCTGCATCGTTTGCCGCCTCCACAGTTTGCCAAAGAATTAGTCCGACTATAGCCAAAACATTTCCAATGACAGCTAGTATAAAAAACGTTGCCCATTTAGAAGTTTTTGCGTTTGGATTGGTAGGTGGTAATATTTTCATTTTTAATTTCTCCCTTAATATAAAGTTATCCACATTTTTTATGTAAATTATATTAATATTAAGTATATCGTCGTCGTCGTCGTCGTCTGTCAAGTGTTTGAACAGGGGAAATTTTTATTTTATATGATTTTTATGTGTTTTTTTAAAAAAAATTATTAACACAGTTTTTCAATTAATCTTTTAAAAGTTTCTTTTCTTTTTTCATTTTTAAGCAATACCTCTCCTGCCAACTCACCTAAATCTTGACAAACTCCGCCCATTATGTTGCCCTTCTGTAGCTCCCTGTTCTCCTCCGTCTTGTGTTGATGCTAGGTGTCAACACTTTTTGCGTTTGCTTGCCCAATTTTGTGTAGACAAGCACTTTGGTCTTTTTAGAACTCTCTTTTATACTGCTGGTCAGCTAGTTTACCTTGCTATCTACTTTTCACGCAGACAATTTTTCCTATACTATAAAAAAAGGCATCAAAATATTTTGATGCTCTAAATTTTTATATGTTAATTATTCATTAATAACTTTAACCCAGCCTCTGTTATCCTCAATTTTTCCGTACTGAATACCAGTCAAGGTATCATATAAATAAGTTGTTAACTCTCCCATCTTGCCGCCATTAACCAATCTATCCTTACCTTGATAATTAAAGCAGCCAACTGGAGTAATAACAGCCGCCGTGCCTGTGCCAAACACCTCTAAAAGTTGTCCATTCTCTGCCATCTTAGCCATTAATTTGATTGGAACAGCAGTTTCAATAACCTCTATACCCTTTTCTTTAATCATTTGAATAATGCTGCGCCTAGTAATCCCTGGCAAAATACTTCCACCTAATGATGGGGTCAGCACCTTTAATACTTTTTTATGTTTTGTCACAAAAAAGATATTCATTGCTCCAACTTCTTCTACATATTTATGCTCAAAAGCATCAAGCCACATAGCTTGGTCATATCCTTTTGATTTTGCAATTTCACCCGCTTTTAAACTTGCAGCATAGTTTCCGATTACTTTATGTCCGCCCGTGCCGCCTCTTACTGCTCTAACATAAGTTTCTTCAACAAGCAATCTAACTGGCTTTAATCCATTTTCATAATACGCCCCAACAGGTGATAAAATAACAAACAATAAATAGTTGTTTGCCGCCCTAACCCCCAATGCATTTTCAACTCCGACAACACTTGGTCTAACATAAAGTGCCTCTTGCTCTCCTGTAGGAATCCAGTCACCGTCCACTCTAATTAGCTCTTCAATACCTTCTTGTACTAATTTTTTGTCAAACGACGGAATACACACCCTCTCACAAGAGTCATGCAGTCTGTCTACATTATCATTTAATCTAAAAGTTCTAATCTGACCTGCTTCATTTTTATATGCTTTAGCACCCTCAAAAACACCTTGTGCATAGTGTAAAACAGAACAAGCTGGGTCTAAAGAAAACGGCTCATAAGCTTTGATTTCTGGCTCACCCCAAGCACCATCTTTATATTCCATAACAAGCATGTGATCAGTAAAATATTTGCCAAAACCTAGGCTTCCCGTTGGATGAGTCTTAGGATTTTGAGTTTTAGTGACTTTGATTTGCATTTTAATTTCTCCGAAATTATATTCTTAATAATTATAGTATAGCATTTAAAAAATTATATGTCTACTATAAAAAGCATATTTTGTCGTTAAAGTACTATTTTTAAGTGAACTTTTTTTCCCTTGTGCAAAATAAATTGGGATTGATTAGTATAATTTTGTATTGTGTGACCAGAGTCTGTCACCTTCATTTCATCAATTTTAACGCCGCCGCCATCTATTAAGCGTCTGGCTTCAGATTTTGACGCAGCTATTTTTGATAATACCATTACATCAATAATAAACGCATCCTGCTTAATATCTAGTTTGATAGTCGGCATGTTTTCACCGTCAGAAAATGCGCCTTTAGCTTGACTTAAAGCTAAAATTGCCTCATCCTCACCATGAATTAATTTAGTAACTTCATATGCTAGTATCTCTTTTGCTGCATTCATCCTTTGGTCTTTATGCTCTGTCAATTTAGCAATTTCATCAAGTCCGATAAAGGTCAATAATCTTAAACATTCTTCCACCTTTTCATCTTCTACATTTCTAAAATATTGAAAAAATTCATAGGGAGAAGTCTTATTTTTATCTAGCCATAACGCTCCTTTTGATGATTTTCCCATTTTAGTGCCGTCTGATTTTAATAATAGCGGCAAAGTTAAAGCATATGCATCTACTTGCTCTTTTCTTCTAATTAAATCTGCTCCTGCTAAAATATTGCTCCATTGATCATTGCCGCCAATTTGCAATAAACACTTGTGTCTACGATACAACTCTAAAAAATCATATCCTTGCATAAGCATATAGTTAAACTCTAAAAAGGTGAGACCTTTTTCTATACGCTGCTTATAACAATCTGCCGCTAGCATTTTATTAACTGAAAAATGCATGCCAATCTCTCTTAAGAAATTGATATAATTTAAATTTTTTAACCACTCAGCATTATCCAAAACAATAGCAGCATTTTTGCCTTGAAACTCAAAAAAACGTTTCATTTGAATTTTAAAATTGTCCACATAATTTTGAGTAGTATTGTCATCTAAAAAATTTCTTAAGTCTGTTTTGCCTGATGGATCACCAATAAGCCCAGTACCTCCGCCCAATAAAATGATTGGAGTATGCCCTGCCCTTTGCATATGCATCATAGCCATAATAGGAATATAGTGACCAATATGCAGACTATCCGCTGTTGGATCAAAGCCGACATAAAATGAAATCTTTTTATTTTCAAGAAGTTTTTTTAAATCATCTTCAAAAACTACTTGTTTTATAAAACCACGTTCTTGTAAAATCTTATATATACTCATTATTTCCTCGTTAATTCTTGCTTAAACACTTCTGACAATGCTTTAATACCTGTTTCAATTTTATCTATAGACGCATTTGAATAGTTTAATCTTAGTGTATTTTCATTTTTTCCACCTGCATAAAAAACTGTACCTTGAATAAAGGCTACATTTTTTTCTACAGCTTTAGGAAGCAAGGTTGCTACATCTATCTTAGCATCAAGTTTACCCCAAACAAATAACCCGCCATCAGGATTTTCATACTTATATTCTGACGGCATATGTTTTTCTATAGCGGCTATCATTGCATCTTTGCGCTGCTTATAAATAGGGATACTTTTTTCTATATTGGGAACCAACAAACCTTTTGACAAATATTTGGCTGTGATTAGTTGTGATAAATGAGCGCTTGAAACATCCGCCCCTTGTTTGCCTATCGCCATTTTTCTTATCACATCTTTGTTTCCAATCGCCGCCCCTATTCTTAATCCTGGTGCTAAAATTTTTGAAAAACTAGTAATATACACTATATTATCAGCCACTTCAAAAGTTTTTAATGCATTAATTTCTTTACCACTAAATCTAAGTTTTGAATAAGGGTCATCTTCTAAAACCATTACATTATTCTCTAAAGTAATTTTTGCTATGCCACGCCTAATTTCTTCACTATAAGTTTTTCCAGTAGGATTTGAAAAAGTAGGCACAACATATAAAAACTTTGGCTTATGTTTTTTAATCTTTTGAGTCAAATCATCTAAATCAAGACCATCTTTATTTGATTTGATTCCCACTATATTTGCTTCATAAGTCGCAAAAATTTGAAGAGCTGCTAAATAAGTAGGATCTTCAACCAAAACAGTATCACCTTTATTTAAAAAGGCTTTACTCATTAAATCAATGCCTTGCTGTCCGCCGCTTAAAGTTAAAATATTATCAAATGAGTCTACTTTGACTCCTGTGCCTAAAACAAAATTAATAACTTGTTCTAAATAAATTTTAAACCCTTCAGTAGAACCATATTGCAGCGCACCAATTGCCTCATTAGAAGAAAGAATTTCAGCAGTGATTGCTGCAATATCTTCTTTAGGCAAGCATTCTGTCGCAGGCAACCCCCCTGCAAAAGAAATTATTTCAGGACGCACTAATAGTTTAAAAATCTCCCTAGTCGCCGACCCTGTGATATTCTTAACCTTATCACTAAATTGATATTGCATAAATTATTAGCTCCCTCTATTTTTTAATGAATACTATGCCCACCGTACCAGGACCGCAATGCGCACCTACTACAGGACCTACTTCATGCATTTTAATAGGGTTATTATTATATTTTTCTAGCAAATTTTCTTTAATAATTTCAGCATCTTCTAAACACCCTGCATATAATATAACCAACTCACTTCCCTCTTCTAATTCACTAGCCTCTACAATCCCTATAATATGTTTTATCGCAGCTTTTCTTCCTTTAACCTTGCCAGCGCTATCAAGCATACCCCTTACGCCATCCATATAAATAATAGGCTTAAATCCTAAAATAGAACCTACCATAGACTTCATCCTTGAAATCCTTCCGCCTCTTCTTAAATATTCTAAATCACCCACTGTCACATAAATCATGATTTTGCCTCTAAGCCTTTCTACTAGCCTAGGAATCTCACTTAAAGACATGCCTTGTCTATAATTTTTAATAACCTCTTTAACTAAGATACCGCCACCAATGCTAATTTGCCCACTGTCTATGCAGGTGATTGTCCTATCAGGATATTTTTCTTTTAAACTAGCAATCGCCATGTTCATAGAATTAAATGTGCCGCTCATAGTATGAGAAAAACTAATATATAAAATATCCTCACCATTTTTTAAAACAGGCTCAAAATATTCAATATAATCATGCTCATTAAGCGCTTGAGTTTTAGCAACTGCACCTTTTTCCATTGCAGCATAAAAGTCTGATAGATTGGTGTTTTCACCTAAATCATAATAACTCATTTGTCCGTCTAATGTGTATGGCATTTTGATTAACTCAACACCTAAATCATTAAATTCTTCAAAATCTATCTCACAATTAGTATCAGTAAAAATTCTCATAAACAATAGTCTCCTTTGTTTTAAATTAGGAAATCATATATAGATAAAGTGATTATACTACATCAAAATATATTTTGCAAGCAAAATAATGGAAAAAACCTATGATTTTTGTCATAGGTTTTTTCCATTATTTAATTATTATCTAACTACCGCTGGTGCTCTTGTTGGAAGTGGAGCTGGGTATGGATTAGGAGTTCTGATATTAGGATTTAGATTTCCTTGAGCACTGTCAGGCTGACTAACTTGATCATATCCTCTATTTGAATTTACACCAAAATTATCAATTGTTCTTGAATCTTGACCAATGACTTGATTGTTTCTTCTTGTCATTCTATCTTGCCTTCTTGCCAATAAACAATCATTAGTATAGCAATCATCAAATCTATTAATATTGTTTGCATCTATATCAAAACAGTTATTGTCAAAACAATTTTTGTTATTAAATCTATTATGAAAGTTGTGACGATAGTTTTGCAAATAGTTTTTAGAATCGTGATTATTAAAAGCATTGTGCTGGTTGTAATTAGAATTAGCATTGTTCCATCTAGCATAAGCTGTTTTGTTTTTGTTAACAGGATTTTCAAAATTGAAAACATCCCCTCCGTGCTTATCTGTATACCAGTTTACAAATTCGTGTCCGTCTTTAACTGGATTAATTTTTGGTCTAGCTGCATGGGTACCTGCCCTAACTCTTTGATTTGCAACTCTTGGACTGTTTGCACCTGTGTCAAATTGCACCGTGTGGTGTCTAGCACAAGCAGTAGTACTAATTAGTACTCCTAAGATAATCGTTGCCATTAATAAAAAAGTCAACATTTTGCCATATTTTTTCATTTTTCTCTCCTTTTAAGGTTGTTTTGATAATAATAGTATTAGAATCAAAGAAATATTTTATGCATATAGTCAAATAATATTGTTTAATTTATAATTTGTTTATTATTAAGACAAAAACAAGGTAAAATTGTTTGACAAGTGATTAAAAAAAAGATAATATAATTGTATATCTATGAATTTCATTAATGTCCTAAATATCCTATTCAATTTTAATCGTCTAAAAAATTTAAAGTCATTCGATGCAATTTTGCTGGTAAATCTAAAGGGAGGAAATTGCGCTAATGACTGATAAAGAATTGGTTTGCAAAGATTGTGGACAAAAATTTGTTTTCACAGCTGGTGAACAAGAGTTTTATGCACAAAAAGGCTTTGATAATGAGCCTACTAGATGTACTGATTGTCGCCGTGCTAGAAAAACTCAAAAAAACAATTTTAATAATAGACACAACTAGTTTTAAAACCCCAACCATAATATCATGTGAAGTCTGTTAAATGAACAATAAAAAACACTAATGATAGTAATTAGTAGCTAATAACTATTGTAATCTCTCTAGTCAGAATTAACCCTGACTAGAGAGATTTTTTATCCAATTTTGATATTGCTAAAATGTGCTTGCATTTTTCTAGCCGCTTCGCGTCCGCAAATTCTGCACCGCGCACCGCCGCTCTATGATTTTTTGATTTAATTAAAATATTGCGTGCTAGGGCTGCTTCGTTCTCGGATTTACAAACCACGCTAGAATTGCCTTTGAGAATGGCATTATAAAATTTTGCTCTTTTGGGGGCATTATCGCTTACCCCCTGTATTTACTTTCTTGACTGCTGATTCTAAAATAAACGCATCCAGCTCTTTTTCTAGGCTTGTCTATCTATGATTTTTTGAATCCGTCAAGCGCATTTTCTGGGTTATCGTTTTTAATTTTTACCTGTGTTGCTTTTTTGTTTTTAACTAAGTGCGCCATAGCGAAAGCACAAAAAGTCGCCTCATTGATTTCAATCTTGTCAATAAGTTCTTTCCCTTTATACACAACTTGACTACCCACTTTTTCGAAAAGCAATCCTTCTACGGCAGAGTCGCTTTGTTTATAATGGAAACACTTCGCAAACCTATTTGGTCTGAATTTCGGAAGCATGTTGTCATTGTGAATTGCTATCATAATGATTTTACCTTTTGTGTCCTTCAAAAACACTGTGACACCAACATCAACTTTTTGCGGCTCAATTCTTTCTTTATCACCAAGTATCGAGCCCATATATGCGTTTAGGCAATGTAAGTTTGTTTCATTTGACAATAGTGACCTCAATAAAAACTGCCTTGCTTCAACCTTCATCTTCTTTTCCAAATAAAAAACACCTATTAAATGATCTAATTTATCATCAATAAAACCCTTAGCTCCTTCAAAATACTTATCAAATGTAAAATCGTTCGTTTCCAATCTAAGTTGCAACAAATTGAAGTAATCCTCTTTATTATTGTTTAAGTCTAATTCCTGACATATATAATTTTTCGCTTCTTGTATTTCACCAAGCGAATAACAGCAACCAAACAATCCCCTTCTTATTCCAACGATATCAGAGTCAGATGCCGATACCTCCTGATAAATTCTCTTTGCATGTTTTATGTTGTCGAACTGTTTTGAACCATAAAGCATACCAGCAATGGTCAACCTAAATTTATTAGGTGGCAACAACTTGTCAAATTCTATAAGGGTATCATACATTTTTGCTCTATTATAAACCTCAATCAGCATTAGCATGTTGTTTATATGACCAGAATAACTTTTCACACTTTCCTGCAGCCACTTTAATGACTTGTCAAATACTTTAGAATTTTTCTTAGAAGTTGAATAGAATGCCATCATAATATGATACACGCTCTATGATTTTTTGATTTAATCAAAATATTGCGTGCTAGGGCTGCTTCGTTCGGAGGCTTTTGAGTCCTAGAGATTAGACCCTCCCTACCCTCTGCAGCACCTAGACCCCAAAAAAAGTTCTAAAAATTACTGGAAAACCAACAATTTGCCGATTTTCCGCATAAAAGTTAGGATGACACTAATTCTGACGAAGCGACTGAGCGCTGAATCATGAGTTGCATGGTATATTTGTCCTCCGAGCTGGCAATCCAGTCATAGAACTCTCTGTTGGCAACATAGACAATGCTGGTTGTACTATTTATGCCCATAATGGTTTTGTAAAGTAGCTCTAAGTCCAATTTTGGTATATCTAGGTATAAAAACTCGTCTAGCACCAGTACATCGGCACTCTTTATTCTGCCATAAGTGATTCTGGCTTGTTGTAGAATGTCCTTATTTTTTAGAACTAAAAACAGCTCGTCCAGTTTTAGGTACAAGACCTTGTAGCTTTTGTCTATGGCTGCGTTTGCCAAGTGAGTTGCTAATGCAGTTTTACTTGAGCCGGGAGAGCCTGTTATAAGGATATTTTCACTTTTTTCTGCCCATCCGCACTTTTCTAGCTTTTCCACCTGATAACGCACTCCGTCATGAAGCGAATTTTTATCAAAAGCGATTTGCGGTAGGTTGGATTTTTTTCGGACTCTTACAATCGTCCGCTCTTTTCGCACCTCTAGCTCCCGCTCAAAAATCCATTGCAAATATTCAAGGTTATTCATCATAAGATTGTTTAGCTCAAATTTTGCGTTTCCGACTGTATGAATATTGAGAAGCTTGGCTAGCTCTCTGATTCTATTTTTATCTATTGCCATAATGCACCTCCAATTCCTTAGCTCGTTTAGTGTAGTAATAAATCTTTTCCCTGCTCAAAAACGATTTAGCAATTTTTTTACCGTGCTTTAAGATAAGGAAAGCCATCATCTCACTAAAATTACAAATGTTTAGCTTCAAGCAATGTTCAAAAGCCAATCCCAACTGCTCTTTAGTATAATGGCGGACTGCTTGCAAAATTCCGATGCACTGCTTGGCAAAATATCTGGCGTTTTGAGTTTTTAGCTTTACAAGAAATTTCTCAAAGGTATCATCGTTAGGAAAATGCTTTTTTAGAATCTCTGGCTTTACAAGCATTTGTTCCGGGTGTTTTTCTAACTTAACCACCCAATTATCCCCTGTACAAATTTTATGAGAGCAAACTAAGTCGCCCGTCTCTGTGCAGAAAATATACAATTCATCGCCAACCTCTTCTACTTGGACTTGGCTCATGATTAGGTTAGTCCCTAGAGGCAGCTCATATTGCTTTCCGTTATAATGCACCGTATTATTGCTTAGGCTGCCGATGATTTTTTGTTTGGGTTTGAGTAGGTTTGCGTGGATGTGTATTAAGTGTTTTTGCTCCTCCGCAAACGCTTCACGGGGAGTCTGCTTTCTGGAGCTACTACTAACAAATTCATTGCCTGCACCATCAAGCCATTTTAGTGCGGAATACCGCAAGGCATCGCATCCGTAATAGGTAGTGGCATCCAAAAAACTCCGCTTACAAAAATTTACCACTCCTTCGACTCTCCCTTTGGGTTGTGCTAGCTTTTTGCATATTTTGGGTAAAAAAATGGGGTGTTTGGGCGAGTTCTTCGCTAACACTGACACAATCGGGGGCTATCGTACTCACTTTGTTTTCGGATTTTAGTTCTACTTTGTATTTAATCTCTATCGCATCTTTGTAAAGTGTTATACTGTCTATGATGTTTATAAGCATAGATTTTTTATCAGCTGTGCTTGCCTCGTCAAATCGCTCTGCCCATCCTGCTGCCTCTTCCTTAATTATTGCATACATATTTAGTTCAGTATCAATTTGGAAAACTTCTTCTTGGGCGACATCAAGCATTCTATTTGCCTCTAGCAATTCTCTCTCTTTTGTTATCAGTATTTGAGATAAGGTGTCTTGACTAAATGTACTATCGCCTACAAGTGCTTTTACCACCTCTTCTTTAATCTTAGCAACCTCACGCTCTTTTTTATCTACCTCTTGACTTGCCTTGCTGTGTCTTGCTGTTGCCTCTTCAAGCCTTAGTCTCACTTCGGTTTCATGCGATGTTGCCAGTGCCTCTTTGTCGGTACTTAGCAAAAATTCTTTTGCATCCTGTATTACTAAATCGTCAATATCGCCAGAACGCCATGAAGAAGTTTCGCAACGAGGACGAGCCGTAACGGGTGTATAATATCGCCTGCACCTATACTTATGCTTTTTATGGTCAATTTCATTAGGGTTGCCTGCTTTGGTATTATGGATTGAAGTAATGCTTGTTATCTTTTCGCCACATTGTCCGCAAAAAGTAAAGCCAGTTAGAAGAAGTTTGCCAAACCTTGTCGGTGGTCTTTGGTTGCCTCGGTTGGCATCAATTTTCTTTTGCACCTCATTCCAGTCTTCGGTGGATATAATTTGTAAATGTGGTATTACAGGCGATTTTACTCTATCCTTTTCGTCAACTTTTCTCTTCCTGTTAAGCACCAGCACTCCTGCATATAACGGGTGTCTTAAAAATCTTGTCAAATGCGATGAAGTCCATAGTTTGCCGTTGTTACCCAAAAGCTCTCTGTCGTTAAGCTCTTGTGCCAACATTCTTGAGCCATAGTTTTCTTTGCCATAAAGTCTAAAAATCTCTTTTACTGTCTTAGATTGCTCTGGGTCTATTTCAATATCAAAAATCGGCCTGCCTTTGTAATTTAGTGTGCCTCTTGAAACAAGGTGGTAACCAAAAGGCACGCTCCCTCCATACCATGCACCTCTTAGGGCATTTTGCTTGGCGGCATCTCTACAACGAGCTGCCGTTTTCAAACTCTCGCCCTCCGCTTGCCAGTAGCGAATATATGTTAAAAGTTTATCCGTATGGTTTACGGCAGAAATTTCGCCCTCGCAGTATGAAACAATTTTAATGCCATGGCTATTCAAAAATGAAACAACTAATGGAGTTTCGTCCGCTATACGACCCAAGCGGTCGCTCATATAAATTCCCAAGACATCAAATTCTTTTCTCTCTGCCATTGCCTTAATTTCTATCAAGGCATCTCTATTGGCGGCAGAAACCTTGTATCCTGAAACGCCTCCCTCCACAAATTCTTTTACAAAATCCCATTGCTTATCTGCCCACGGCTTTAGGATATTTCTTTGTAGTGGTATGTCGTTTTCGCTGTCAGTTTGCATCTTGCTAGATGCCCTATAGAGCAAAACTGCTCTAGGTCTTGTTTGTGTTTGTTGTTGTAATTGCATATAATCAATCTCCTAATTTTATTGCCACCCAAGCGGCAGACACATCATGCCGCAGAGCTTGTAAACAAGTCCAGCGAAGACTTGCGATAAAATGAAGAAAGGGCGAAACAACTTTTATTGTTGCCTCGCCCTCTCTAATTATTTTGACATTGCTCTAATTAGCCATAATTTTTTTAATTGTCGCTAATTGTAGTAATTAGTTGTCATTATCTCTAACTATGGCTAATTATCTAAAATTAGTCTAATTATCGCTAATTTCTCTAATTATTTATGCCGCCTCCGCCTGTGTCTCTATTCCGCTAAAGCAAAGCACTGCCCACTTGTTGGCTGTGTGGTCGTAGCGAACTAACTCTATGCCTCCACAGGAAAGTGTCCGCATAAGATATTTGTTGCCTCCCACTTTTACAGGCTCTTCTTTTATAATAGTTGAGTTGGCATAGACTCTGCTCCTCGGCGGTGGGAGGTAGTCATAGGTCTCTATTATTTTCTTAGACTTGTAATACTTTTTTCGTGGCATTCAATTCCTCCCCTTATTTCTTGTTTACCTTTTTTACTGCACTCTCTAGCAAAAAAGCGTTGAGTTCGGTTTCAACGCTTTCGTAGTCGGCTAGTGCCTTTTTTGTGCATCCATTTGTTTTTCCGTCTCGTATGGCGGTGGCGTTTGCGACTGTTAAGTCGCCTATAGCCTTGAGAGATTTTAAGACAAGTAGGTCTTTTCTTGTACGCCTCTCGTCTGCATCTTCGGTATATTTTTCTACTCGCTTAAAGTGGCGTTGCAGAAAATATAGTATCGCTCCGCTTAATGCGGTTATTACTGTGCAAATTATTGCTACTAATATTTCAGTCAAATTGTTATTCCTCCATGCGCTTGTTGCGCTTATCTACAGTTGCAGATGTCGTGTCCGACTGCACATTGCAACTGGTTTATTAAAAACTGTCTTGTTATTGGTTGTGGGTCAAAGTTGCCCGTTGGGATTAGGCTGTCGCCTACTATGCGGATTGGTTGTAGAATCCACGAGGGGTCAAAGCCGAAAGGGATAAGTGGCTCAAACTCTGCTATGCTTGACAGCATTTGCTCTTGGAGCAGTATGCGTTGAACTAACGGATATAGCGTGTTTTGCAAAGTGTGGTCTTGGGCGATTGCCTCGTGGACGGATGCCGCCATTAAGTGCATGATTGGGTGTCTTGCTGTATGGCGGTCTCGGTCTTCTATGGTTAGAAATTCCGTGACGCTTACAAACACTTGTCCGCCTTTAATAATGGATTGGTCTTCGTTGATTGAAAAAACCCTCACTTGCGGAGGGTCTAGTTCTATCTGCTCTGCGACTGCCTCGGGGGCTAGTCGCAGTTCTTCGTGAGCCGTTGGCTCTTTTTCTTTTTTTGGCATAATTGGTTACTCCTATAAATTTTTTATTGATTAACTGTCGGCTCTGCCTATTGCAAAAAGCATACAGGCGTGAGCGTTTGGAAAATTTGTTCTAAGAGTTATACTTGAATTACTCATAGTTATATTTGAAAAAGCGGCAGGCGTGCTTGCACTGCACGCTGTCATTTGGACTTGAAATATATTTGTAAAAGCTCTTGGATAAGTCCAAGTGTTTTGCGGTTGATTGGCTGCAAAACTAATGCGACCCCATGCTAACTGAAAGCCATTAACAAACCGAATAAAACCCGTTTGTCCGCTAGCCCACTGCGGTGCAGTCAATAGTTCTCGCCATGTGCTGTGAGTGGTGCTTGCTCCCTTTGCTCTAACAAACGCTCTACCATTATTCTCGGTTGCGTTGGTAGCAGGCATATAAAGCTGGGCATTTACTGTGGTATTGCGTGCCATACTTAGTAATACGCCTTGAGCAAGACCTGTCGGCAAGTTATGGCTGATAGCGTTGTTGGCTGTGAATATCCTTGAGTGAATAACACTGTTGGCATCCGTATCCGTTCCTGCGGTTTGACCAAACCTTGCTTGAATTTCGTTTACGACATTTGCCGCTGATGTTGCAGTGGCGTTTGCACTGTTGGCTGTTGTTTGAACAGTATTGACTTGCGTTTGCAAAACCGACAATCCTGCTGAATTGCCTGCCTCCACCCACGAAGACCAACTGCTTGCGTTAGCCCTTGACCTCATCCATTTTGCCACGCCCTGCGTTGCAGTTCCGCTCCATGCTGTTAGTTCTTGAAATATTCCGCTTAGGTGCGTATTCATTACTGTTAGAACTGCTCGACTGTTGCTTGAGCCAAACCTTGACCAGTCGGGAGCGTTGAGGCTTGTAATCATAGAGTATTGCGTGTTGGTATAAAGATAAGTTCCGGGGATTGTTACATCATTAAAGTTTACAGGCCAGTCGGGTACTCCCGTAGTTGTGGTTGGCAAATTTAATGTTTGGTATATCCGCCTCGCACTGCCTGCATTAAGTCCGTTGGTGTTGGCATTATCGGGCGTTGCAAAAACAGTTGAGATATTCGGCACTGCTGTAAACGCATTACTCGCCATTTTTTGGGCGGTTACTTGGGCATCTTGAATATGTGCTGTGCGGACAGCGTTGGTTGCAATTTTGGTATTAGTAACATTGCCGTCTGCTATATGGCTAGCCGTTACTGCCCCTGCACCTATCTTTGCCGCTGTTACACCTGCATCTATAATATGGTTATTGCGAACAGCATTGTTGGCGATATGCGTGTTAGTGACTGCACCTGCCGAGTTGGCGATACGAGTGTCGGCGTTAAAGTTTGGTTGAAACACTCCGCCTACTGTTACCCGAGTGCCTGCGTTGTTGGCAGCATCTATTGCCGCCTGCTGTGCCACTTGTGCCGAGTTTTGGGCGTTGGTCGCCGCTGTCTCTGCGGCTGTGGCTCGGATGTTTGCACTTGCCGAGCTGTTGGCAGAATTGGTTGCCTGCGTGCTTGCCGTGTTGGCACTAGCTTGTGCGTTGCTCGCTGATGTTTGAGCGGCTGTCGCACTTGCTTGTGCTTGGGTGGCTGCGGTTTCGGCATTAGTAGCCCGAGTGTTAGCACTGCTTGCACTCGCCTCTGCGTTGCCTGCTCTTGTATTTGCTTGGGCGGCAGAGTTAGCAGAATTGGTCGCTTGGGTCTGGGCTGTGCTTGCACTTGCTTGGGCTTGTGTCGCACTCGCCTCCGCATTACTCGCTGACTGCTGTGCCGCCGTTGCACTTGCCTCGGCGTTGTTGGCACGAGTGTTTGCAAGTGCTACACCGTCTTCAACTGCTTGAGCGGACACTTTTGCTTGCTCGGCGCTATTGGCTGAATCTATCGTTGCTTGCTTACTAAGCGTTGCTTTGTCGGTGGCAACTTGAGCTAACTGCACGGCGGCTGTCGCTCGCTCCTCTGCTATACCTGCACTAACTGCACTTGCTTGACCTGCCTCTCTTGCGAGCGTTGCTTGGGTCATGGCGGTGTTAGCCATGTTGGCGGCATTGGTTGCTGTTGCCTCCGCTACGCTTGCAGATTGAGCTGAAAGATTAGCATTGCTTGCTGATTGTATCGCCATTGCCTCGGCGGTATCGGCTGCCTCTCGGGCTAGGCTTGCAGAGGTTTCTGCATTGCCTGCCCTAGTGTTGGCACTGCTTGCACTCGCCTCTGCCGCCTCCGCTCGGGTCAAGGCACTAGCAGAATTTGTCGCCGCTTGTGTCGCTTGAGCCTCCGCTACAACGGCACTTGCTTTTGCATCTAGGGCAGATTGCTCGGCTTGGCTAACTGAATTTTTAGAGGCTGTTGCACTAGCATTTGCCTCTTGCACTAAAGCTAGAGCCTTTGCAACTTTTGCCTCGCTGTCTAAAACAGATTGGGCGGATTGACTTGCAGACTGTGCCGAGTTGCTTGCCGCCTGCTCTGCATCAGTTGCCCGTTGGTTGGCGTTGGTAGCTTGAGCTTGAGCATTGACTGCACTTGTCTCTGCCGCCTCTGCCCTTGCTAAGGCTTGACTTGCTGAATCTGCACTGGCTGTTGCTTGGGCTTCTGCACTAGCAATAAGCGTGAGTGCCTCTTCGGTTGTGGCTACTGCCACTGCCTTTATATCCTCCGCTAGTTGTACTGCCTCGCTTGCACTGTTAGCAGAATTGGTGGCTTGTTGCATTGCCTCTGCCACCAACTCTTTACTTGTCGCCAAATCCTCACGAGCCTCACTTGCACTGCCTGCCGACAGCGTTGCTTGGTGCTGTGCCTCGCTTGCTGCCTCTTGTGCTTGCGTTGCTTGGTCTTTTGCCTCGAGAGAATTTGCCTCTGCCTGCTCTGCACTCTCTAAAGCCTCTATTGCTTTTTCTTCTGCAATTTGAGCAGACAACGCACTTGCGTTGGCATCGCCTCTTGCCTCTAGGGCGTGGCTCTCGGCTAGCATGGATAAATCTTTGGCATCTTTGCTAAGTGCCAACGCCTCCTCCGCAACCTCCAAAGCCTCGTTGGCTACGCCCTCTGCCTCCCTTACATCCTTAACGGCTTGACGGACTGTATCTACTGCCCAAACTGAATGCTCAAAACTCCTAACAAGCAAATCTGGGTTGTCTTGCGCTCTGCGCTTACCAAACATAATGCCTCGCTCTATTACAAACGATACGACATCAAACGGCGTTATAATATGCTCGTGAGGTAAATACGCCAAAAACTGCACTGTCAATTCGCCGTCTACTGTTACCTCGTTTGGGAGTTTGAAGCTCAATTTTAAGCGGTCAAAGTCTATGTCGTAATCGTTAAACTCGGGCGTATATAATCCTATCGTCCATTTCTCGCCTCGCTCGTTAAGAAAATCCACCCTCTTTGAGTGGCTCTCAAACTCGGGTGGATACTCTACTCTTATTGCAGTGGATAAATTCTCGCCTGCTATAAGTTTATGGCGGTTTGCCATTTCTACTTGGTTTCTTCGGTTACTTAATAACCGTATTTTTATTTGTGCCATTGTCGGCAAATCCTCCTATTGTCTAAATTCTTCACTTAAACCTCCCATCCTCCGTTATAAGTTACTGTTCCGCTTATGCCTGCAAAAACAGCGATATTGCTACCACTGCCCATAACTTGCCCTGCGATACTTATAACGCCTGCCGCTGTTACACTACCCATAACTGCTCCCGACACATTGGTCATCTCTGGCCACTGTGCCATCGCTTGCCCACTCAACCCTGCGTTCGCCCCTATCGCTACTGTCGCCCGTGGACGAAAGCCCTCTGGCACGACACCTGCTGTGCCTGTGCCGTTAAGAATGACAAAATTGCCCTGCCTCCTAACAGTGCCATTGCCACCAACGATAGAGGCGGTGGTTATATTTAAGGCATTTTGTGCCGCCCTGTCGGCGTATGCGGTTGTCGCTACTCGGGTAGAATTGTTATTCGCCGTCTGCGTTGTGGCTGTGGCGGCGTTGGCTATACTGCCTGTTAAGTGAACGGCGTTTTGAGCCTCTGCGATACGATGTAGCATATTGCGTTGGTCGGTTATTGTTATGGTGCGATTGTTATTGAGTTGCACCAAAAACAGCGGTATTTGATGCAGTCCGCTTGCGGCTATACTTAGATTATCTTGCGTAAGTTGTATGTTGCTAGATGTTGATTGATTGGTTGCCCTAACGCTAAACCTATGCGGTGTAACGGATAAATTAACTTCTGCGAATACTCTAGCAAATTGTGCCGAGCCACTCGGGAAATTAAAGTTGAGTATTGTAGGGCTATCGCTCATACCAAAGTAGCCGTTTACATAACATAATCCGCTATTGATACTCACGCCCCTATCGGTTGTGGTGGCGGCAAAGTTTGCTCCGCTGTTGCATACGCCTCCTGCGTTCTGGGCTAGAAACGCATATATCGCTGCATCAAAGCTGGGCAAAATCTCGTTATGCCCTGTAGCTGGGTCTCCCAAGCCTTTTAAGAAAAATCCCATTTTAAGTCCTCCTTTGGTATTGTCTTTTATTGAATATCTTCATTCGGTCGGTAAAGTCTATGCGAGCGTGACCGAATATGCAGGTGTAGAATGGATTGTCTTTTCTAAATTTTAGACCTGTGAAGATTGTATCGTAACTCCTGCCCTCGTACACAATTCGCACTTGGTCGCCGTAGTTAAATCGCCGTGCAGGCATCATTGTTTGCTTTTTGGCTAGTTGCACCTGTACGCAGTGGTTGTAGACATTGCCTTGAATCTCGCTTTTGACTAAATCTTCTTGAGTGTATCCCTCTCTTATCGCATCCACTTCATCCCACTCGACATGGCGTGTGGATACGGGATAAAGCCTTTGTGGGTGGTTGGCGTTTGTTGTTAGCGTGTTATTTTGTAACAAAAACCAACTATTAACGATTACCCCTGTGTACTTATTGAATAGCAAAGCCCTGTTCTCTCGGGGCAACTCTTGGCTGTCAAACTCGGGTTTAGATAACTTTATATTGTCTTTTAAGATAAGCCCCTCGGTGTCGTTTTTAATAATATCCACTATTATTCGCTTGTTAGCAAAGTCAATATCGCAGTTGATATAAATATTGTAATGGTCAAAACACCAATCAATAAAATACTGCATATCAATTGTATCGCTGTCGTCTATCCACACGGCGTTTAGGTTTTGCCCAAAGGTGCGGATGGTTAGCGGTAGCCTGCGGAGGCTGTCAGTGGTGTTTATAAAGGCGTATTCTATTAGCACTCTTAACCCCTGCACGGCATCAAACTTTTTGTCTAGCAGACCCGTCCACTTAAAGACATTTAAGATTGAATCGTTAAACAATTCTTTCATGTGCTTAAATTGTATACGCAGTTCCGTGTTGTCTATTGCCGTTATTACGCCCAAAGCGATTAGGTCTACTCCCTCGCTAATCGCTAGAATGTCGCCCTTAAAACCTTTACTCTCTCGCACTAGGCGCATTGTTGAGTTATTGTTGGTCAAATAATCTAAGTCCACAACATAATCTCGCACCACTCCGCTATCTCTTAATTCTAGCGTTAAGCGGTCGTATATTTTGTATCTTGTCATAACAATTCTTTTAGCCAACTCATGCTGACTTGTACCCTCCCAAAATTTGCATTTGTCGCGCTTGCCAAAAACCAACTCGTTCCGCTCGGGATTGATATAAAATTTGCAAACGCATAATCCGCCTCGCCTGCATTATAGACATCTTCACGGATTAGGTTGTTGCCGTTTTGTGTATAGAGTGCCGCCTCTTGATTAGCAGGGTCGCTGTCTATAACAAGATGCTGATTAGCCCCAACTGTAAGATGGTATTTTGCTTGCGACAAAATCTTGCCATCTCGTATAAGACGAAACAACGGCGTGTCGGTTATGCCCTCCGTGCGTATCCTTGCACTTGTCGGCAAGCCGTTATTGACTATCTCGACAGCCATGTTGTTACTGCCACCGAAAAAATACGGATACACATAAGGGAAAGTTAGGGGCGTTCCTGTTCGTGCTAATTCTAGCGTTATCTCTATGTCTTGTTTCCAACGGGATAATGCCGTAAAAGAAATAGGCACACGCAATACTGCGTAATGCCTATCTATCTCTTCTTTGCGTAGGTCAGTTATTAAGACTTCTTTATACCACGGTTTGTTGTTTGGTGTGGCGTGAGTTGTGCCGTCCGTGCTGTAACAAAGCCGTAGTCTTGTATCGGTGTTGATGTTGCCTACAAAATCTACAAATTGACTAAAATGCTCGTACCCGTAAAAAATTAGCACGCCTTGAATTGTTTGTGTCTGGGTAGATAAGTTTTCTACAAAGTAGGTATTGTCAACGCTAAAACTATTTACCCTTGTGCGGATACCTAAGCCCTGCGGTGCGTACATAAAGTTGGCGTTTGCCGTTGCCTCACTGTTGCTTGTCAAATCCCACACTGCTCCGCTTGCATTTACTAACCAAAATCTTCTTTGTTGCTTTGGCATTATATTTTTCCTCCCAACTCTTTATTTATCCGCTCTGCCAAAATGTCCGCCACAAGTTCGGCGTTCTCTTGACTTATTGGTGTGTCGCCTCGTGCATCTATCGTTACATTTACATCGGCGCTAGTGCGGTTGTGGTTTTGTGATACTTGGTTTGTATTGTGGGCGACATTCGTGCCTAAATCGTCATAAGCATTGCCTAAGCGATTAAGCGAGCCTGTTTGTCTATCCATCGTACTTGATAACTCTCGGCTACGCCCTGTAAGGAAAGCGAATAGTGTTGCAAGTATTAGTATTACTGCCGCCACTGCTAGCAAGATTGGTTGCAGTGGTGTGGATGCTATACTTAATGCTTTTGCTCCTACTGCTGCCTTTTTCTTGGCTAAGGCGATTTTGCGGATTATCATTGCGACACCTTTGCCCATTACTATAAGTTTTGGGAGGAACATCACAAGGAATAATAGGAATATCATAAAGCCCTGCTGCCAAGGCGACATTCCTGCAAACCACTCGGCGACAGTTGTTAGGATTGGTAGTAGAAAGTTTTTTATAAGCTCGGCTAGCGTTTGGATAAGGGGCAATAAACTTGTTGCAAGCTCTGCCCCTGTCATTATAAATTCTTTCCGTACTTCATCCCACGCCTCCTGCACAGCTCTCGCTGCCTCCGCCTGCTCTTCGCTTATGATATTCGCCTCGTACTGTGCTTGCTTTAATCGCTCATACTCTTCGATACACAACTCCAAAATCTCTATAATGTGTATTGCCTCTTCGCCAAATAATTCGTACGCTAGTCGGTTTCGCATTTGAATATCTTCCATCTCTCTAAGTGCTGCGATTACCTCGTCATACACATCGGCGAGCGAGCGTGTCCGCCCCTCTGCATCTCGGCTTGCTACTCCTATATGAGCGAGTATCCTCTCGTAAGCGATACCCGTGCCAAGCGTTATGCGATTAAGGCGATTATTAAGACGGTCAAGACTTCTATTAAAATTATCTGCACTGCCCGTTACATCTGCAAAAACTCCTCGCTTGCGTTGCAGGCGTTCTATGCACATATCGTAGGCATCTGCCAAATCCGCTAGCGTTGTTGCGTGTCTTGTGAATGCTGTTATCGCCCCTGCAACAACAGCAACCAAGCCCATTGCAATGCGAGAAAATGTTTGTGCCGCTCTTTGGGCTTGTTGCAAACTGCGTGTGACTTTATTAAATTGATTAGCAAGCCTATCCACCTGCGCCCTTTGCACATTGCGAAGTTGTGCATTGAATCGTTGCAACTGCAACTCTGCCGCCTGTACGCTTGCCTCAATTTTCTTAAACTCCGCCTCTGTAATGTTGCCCTGTTGCAACTCCCGATTAGCCTCCGCTTGGCGTTGCTTGAGTAATGCCACCTGCTGTGTCGCCTGCCCGATTTGCTGACCCAAAGCCCTCATTTGTTGGGCGGCTACTTGCGTATTGCGTGGGTCAAGTTTTAGTGTGCGGTCAAGCTCCTTAGTCTTTTTTGTACTCTCTTTTATGCTCTGGCTTAACGCCCTAACCTTATTATCTATCTCGGACAGACTCCGCCCGACCTTTGTTGCCATCCTCTGTCCTCCTTGTTTTGGCATAGAAAAAACGCATCTCTAAAAGAAATGCGTTTGAATATCTAAATTATTAAATTTTGTTAGCAACAGCCACTACTACAGCAATTACCTTTTGTCGGCTCTTACGACAAGTCTTTTACCATATCTATTGCACTGCCACAACATTCTTTTGCACACAGCCCACACTCTACGCACTTATTGTAGTCAATAATAATACGCCCGTGAGGGTTGCCTCCGCAAGCATACAAATCGTTACTTCCGCAACCTGTGTCGCTACAGCCGCCAGCGGTGCAAGTTACAGGCACTTTGCCCTCTCGGTTTGGGTCGTTACAGTTGCAATTTAGCACCTTATCTAAGATTGGCTCACTGGCCTCAATATAACTAATTGCCTTTGTCGGACAGCATTTTATCGCTGTGCATACACTTTGACTTGCAAAGCAGTTGTTCATTCTTACTCTTGGCTTCATTTTTTATCCTCGCTTTCAAAACGCTGTTTTAGCACTTTGTAATAATTTTGTATTGACTTATCGCCTCCATTGTCTAAAAACAAACAAAAAGGCAGACTGTCGGTCTCTCGGTGCTTTATCACGCAAGCACAGCATTTAGAGTGGTTTAGGCATTCTACCTTTGGGCAGGCACACTCTTTCACGCTTGAACATTTACTCATTAGCAATTCTCCCCTTTGCAAACATCTATTTTTGATACGGCGTTTATAAATTCGGCTATTAGGTCTACTCTCTCTTTGCAGATTGAGTAATGCACCCATTTGCCTCGCTTTTCTGCTTCAACCAACCCACTGTCAGTTAGTTGCCTCATGTGGTAAGATAATGTTGGCTGGGTAAAATTAAACGCTTCCAAAATCTTGCAGGCACAAGTTTGACCCCTTGTAAGCATTGACAAAATTTTGAGCCTTGTCTCATCGCCCATTGCTTTGAATATTATAGCGTATTCGCCGTGTCCGTATTGTATTTGCATAAGTTGTTTTTGACAAGTGTCATATAGACGATTGTCTATATGTTATTTTACACTATACAAATAAGTGGTGTCAAACAAAATCAGGTGGTTTTAGGAGTTTTTTTCTGCCTCTTCTTCAAACCTTTTGGCTATGCGCTCGTCCATGCCTCGTAGGGTGCGAATTGCTTTACTAATAAACCGTGTGCCTTTGATGGTGCTAGAGCCGAAATTTAAGATGTTTGCTATCTTCTGGTACGGCACTCCTGCCACATTGCTCCCTGCAAATTCTAGGCGGTAGCCGTACCAGTTGTGGCGGTTGGTGACGATTATTTTTTGTAGACTTCGCACCAAGTCGCCATATCGGCGTGGGGTTGTTTTGAATAGTTGCTCTCTAAGCGCCTCCGCCTCTATGTCGACCTGCTGCATTATTACCTCTTTGCTTTTGCCTGCCATGTCGCCTATGCTCATCAAGTATTCTATTAGCTCTTTGGTTACGCCGTCCATTAGCCTCGCATCCTCCCGAGTTTTGTTAGACCTGCTAGATTCATTGGTGGCGACTTAGTTCCGCCTGTTGCCCCTCCGCTACTCTTTAACGCCTCGGCATCAATCTTTGCCGAATACGCCACTAAATCGTGTAGGACATTCAAGCCTAAATCTGCTATGTTTACAGCAAGCCCACACTTGATAGAAGAATATAATAGTTGCGTGGTAAAGTCGCTATCGTTAGCTTTATCGGGGAACGCCGCTATTTGCGACTGTTCCCCTGCGGCTTTTTTGAGGCAACAAACAGGCTTAGAAATTCTAGCACATCGGATATGATTTGTGGCTCTGTTAGAAAGTGTGGCGGTATGCCCATAATAAGTTCGCCTATGTCTGGCTTGTTTGGGTATTGTGCCGTAGCCATTAGGGCGGCTATTAAATTAAGGATAAACTCGGTGTCAAAAGAAATTCCGCCAAGGTTTTCTAGCGTTATGTCATTTGGGTCGAGTTTGACTGCCTCGCTGTTCTTTTGAGCAAAGGTTACTATATCATTAAGTAAGTCTTTACCAAAGTAAGATTTGTATAAGATAAATGTAAAGGCGTTGCCCACGAGTTTAATCTCGTGGTCGCCGTCTTTTAGAGTTTTAACTAATCCGTATTTTTGCATATTGCTCCTTTTTGTTATGCAGGTGGCACTGTCATATCTGGCACATAGATAATGTCTTGCACTCGTTGCCAAATTGCAGTATTCATTGCACTATTTAATATTGTGTAGGTTACTGTGTCGGGTTGGTTGTTTGCCGCTGTGTAGCGATATGGATACACCTTTACATTAAGAGTTAGGTCTCTTATCGCTGTGCCGTCAAAGGAGATTGTGGCAAGTGCAGGCAAAGCAAAAACTGCACGATACATCGTGAACATACTCTCGCTGCCATCGCCCACGCTAGAATAAAATCCAAAAGCGAGTTCCTTTGTTTTGGCGGTGGATTTTATAACCACTGCTCCGTTGGCATCTACCGATACATCAAAAAACTTAGCATATACTGCAAAAGGCAATACAGCAAATTTGACAGTACCCTCGCCCATAAGTGGGCTAGATAGGCGCACAAAACTTGGGTCGTCATCTGCGGATAAATCCGTTACCTCGCTAGTAAATTCTATGTTTACCTCCATAAGCCCCTCGTGGTATTCTTTTGTGCCAAATGTGCCGTTAGGATTAAGTGAGGCGGCAAAAAATCGCCGATTGCCAACTTCATATAATTGGCTTGTGTTTGTTGAATTACTCAAATTTTAGTTCCTCCATATAATTTGTGTAGTGTGAGTGGGTAGTGAAAAAGTTGCGTGTTTTCTTCATACTGCTCGTCTGCAAACTCCACTTCAAATCCTGCCTCGTCAAAAGCGGTTTCAAGCCTATCAAGCATTTTGTGGTTTGCCTCCGATTCAAAAGAGCGTTTTGAAAAAATATCCACAGCAAGAATAACCTCACGCAAAAAGGTTTTATCATCTGCCCTCTCGGCAGTGTCGCTAGACGGGATATGCCAAGTAACATAAATGTCCTTTTGCCGTGCTACTGGGTCTCGCACCACTCCTCGCCAAAAGCAAGGACGGGTTTCGTTTTGTAGTTGCTGTGCCTGCAAGGATATACCATCTAGCAGTCCTGCCGCTCGCAGGGCTTTTCTTATATCTTCTCGAGCGAGCCTGCGTGCATCAATATTCTTCATATTCCACCTCGTCAAATGTCGGCGGACTAATCTCTTCCGCCCGTATCTCTAAATCGGTTTTGTTGTACTCATAAGGGTCTATTGATGCCACTTTGTAGGTAGTGCCGTTAAACTCTATATACAAGTCTGTCGTTATTTTTGGGCTAAACGATACAACAAATTTCGCCGTTTCGTTACTCTGCTTTTGCCGTGCTTGCAACTGCTCCGCTCCACTCAAGTGCCGAGCATACGCCCATAGCCCTGCTTGCTCTTGCGCTTGCAAGTAAGTCTTGAAGACTTTCTCATAACCCCACACACTGCGTACAGCGGTCTTAAACACGGCTATCTTTTTGTCCTTTTGTATTCTAGGTCTTTGTTTCAACTAAAACACCTCCCGTCTAAGGCTATTAAGCATCGTGCGGAGTGACTTATCTAAAAAGGATAAATCCGCCTGCTCTCGGTGCGTAAATATATACGCAACAGCAAATTTGATTGCCTCTTTTACTAAGTGTGGCAGGGGCTGGATTTTAGCAATTTGAAAACGCAAAACGCTCTCGACAAGCTCTCTCGCTGTTTCAATTTGAGAAAGTAAGAGGGGGTCGTTATGACCCCCGTCTACTCCCAAATAATCTTTAATCTCTTGTAAGGTTGGCATATTTGCTACCCCCTTATGAGCTAAACCTCTCGTTAGTTAATACTGCTATTATCGTGCCGAGCATTGTTGCATCGCCTCCGCTTGGGATAGATAAATACACGCTGTCTAACTCGTGATGGGCTAGTTCTCTTGCGGCAAAGACGATTTTGTTTTCGGCATTATCGCCTATGCGTATTTCGGTTGTCCTTAATAAAATCGGCTCGCCCTCGCCTCTAACGCCGTATACGCTAGCGGTTAATGCCTGCACCGTTCCCTCGCCTGTTGTAACAACAAAGTGTGCCGCTTGCCCACTATATAGCTTTACGGGGTCGGTTTTAATTTCCGCATTGAATATTGCGGACGGGTGTTCTAGCACCCTTATATCTAAATTTCTTATTACTGCCATTAGTTAGTTCCTCCTCTTTTGGCTAGGGTTATAAACGGCGAAACGGTCGCATCGCCTTTGTATGGTTTGAGTGCTTTGTTCCAAACGGGCTGCCCGTCTACTCGGTAGATAAACCTAAACACTGCCTCGTCATACAAAAATCTTACATGGATACTGCTTGCCGTGTTGATGCCGCCTTTGTCGATTAGTAGGTATTGCGATAGGTCGGCTAGGATTATATCGCCTGCCTCGCCTAACTCGCTACACTGCTCTAGCGCAACAACGGGTCTACCTAGTAGCGTTCCGTAAGGTGCGTTTGCCATAGAGCCTGCTGGGATATACACAGGCTTGTCGCCGACAACTAGCGTATAAAGTAGTGGCTCTATCTCGGGGTTAATAAACCATACAGCGTTGCTACGACTTCTACTCCACATTCTTGACCACATTTTGACGATATTCTCGACAGTAATTTTTGCTGTTTGGTTTTTCTCTTTATCTACCTTAACTAGGGCATCGCTGTTAAGGATACCAAGCGGTTGACCTGCGCCACTGCCTCTAAGGATTACATCGTCCATCTTAAAGCCAAACTCTTCGGCAAACCCGTCCTTTATAACTTTTTCTAAAGCTGCCGCATCTTGCAATAATTCGTCCGTTACATAACAAAGCCCTGTGAGCTTTTTAAGCGACAATTCCATCTGCCTAAACTTAGGCTTACTTGCTGAAAACTGGTCTGCCTCGTTTTCCCAATAGGTTTGCAGTCCGCCCCACCTACTGCCGTTGGCTCTTGAGATTTCGTCAACGGCGTTAATCTTAATAGAGTTAGCGTTGGTGGTTAGCGGTATCTTTTTGCACCTGCTTGCTAGTATGCCCGTATCATAAGTGCGTTTTAGTAGGTCTTTTACAAACTGCGTTTCAACTAAAAAACCACCATCGCTTGCGTTGGTGGCGTTAAGTCCTGATGCACTTCTTGTGCTAAGCCTGCTATCTATTCTTGCACCGGGCTGACTTGCACGATACACTGCCATCATTTGGTCGCCCAAGTTTCTAAAACTCTTTTCTTCCTTTTTGGCAGGGTCGGCTTTTGGTGGCTCGGGGTCTTCTTCTTTGTCGTCTGCTGTGTCGCCCGAGTTTTCTTCCTCCGCTGGTGTATCGGTCGCATCAAAGTCTTTGATACAATCCAAGAGTTTTTTGTACTTATCTATCTCTACCTTGATTTTATCTAGTGCCGCTATGTCTTCGTCCGTGAGTTCTCGTTGCTCGGATTTAGACAAAATGTTTTTGCCTCTAAGTTGGGCATCTTTTAATCGTGCCACAATTTCTTTTCTTTTCAATTTTTTATTCCTCCAAGATTGCTCTTTTTAGAGCTTCTATTTTTTGTTGTTTTAGTTTGCTTGCCTCGGCGGTCTTTGCCGCCTCTTCGGCTTTTAGGTGTTGGCGCTTGTCGTATATGCTCCTAACATCGCACTCGGTTGCAGGGTACGCAGGGAAAGTTACGGGCGAAACATCGTAGAGTTTAACCTTAATTAGTTCTCTAACATCAACGCCTCCGCTCTCGTCTGGATACCATTTGTCGATTATTACGCTAAAGCCAAAACTCATACTGTCCACATCGCCTCGCTTAATGGAGTGCATAAGGTCTTTTGCCCACTGCGCCTTTGGTGGCTTAATTTTTACATACAAGCCCTTATCGTCTTCAGCGAGTTCCAGTGTGCCTGCTTTGTTACGGCCAAGAACATAATTAGGGTCGTGGTTGTATAACGCCCGTATGTCGTCATTGGCGATACTCTCGGCAAAACAACCCTTTACCACCTTTTCTCTAAACGGCAATTCGCCCCCTAAAGTTTCGCTCCAACTGTCAAAAACGCTTGCATAACCCTCAATGTGGGTGTCTTTGCCCTCGCTCTCGCTAACCCTTAATTCCTTGAGGGTCATGGCTCGCCTCTCTAGCGGTTGCCCTCGTATGTTATTTGTCTTGCTCATTTTTTATGGATAATTCCTCCTTTTGGTTTAGTTTGTTATAGTCTTCAGGCACCATATTGCCGTTGACCAAAAATTCATCGCCTCCGTTTGGTATGCGATTCATATCCTCTAACGCCCGTATCTCGTTGGCGCTCATCCACCCGTTTTGACGAGCGGTAGCGTAGCCCTGCATACGAGAATTAAAATCCCCACGCAGTAATCCGTCTACCTTAAACTTAGGGCTGTAGATTGTCCGCTCGGTGTCGGTTAGTAAACTCCGCCTTATCGCCTGCTCGATACGCACTAGCCATGGGCGAATCGTATGAACAACAAAGTCAATGCTTTGGTGTTCTATGTTGCTAAAGGTACTACGGCTTAGGTCGCCTATCATGTGGGGCGGCACTCTAAAGATGCGGCAAATCTCTGTTAGTTGAAATTGCCTTGTCTCCAAAAACTGGCTGTCGTCTGGCGACATTCCTATGCTCTTATATGTCAGCCCCTCTTCTAGCACTGCCACCTTGTGGCTATTTGCCGTGCCTTGATAAACCTTATTCCACCCCTCTCTTATACGCTCGGGGTCTTTTATGCTGCTTGGGTGTTCTAACACTCCGCTAGGTCTTGCACCACTGCCAAACCACCTTGCACCAAATTCCTGCGTGGCGAGCGATAACCCCATCGCCTCTCTTGCGTAAGTTATGGGCGATACTCCTACAACGCCGTCAAATGTGAAAGCTGGTATATGCAGGATTTGCCGTGGACGGTATTCGATTGTTTGGCTAGTGTCTTCGCAGGTGTAGCGGTAGCGTAAGTTGCGACTGCTCGGCTCTCGCACCACCTCCATCCGTTTTGCCTCTAGCGGAGTAAGCTCTACTATCTGCCCTTGCCTGTTCCTGCGGATATGGGCATAAGCGTTGCCCCATAACAATAGGTTTGTCATAAGCAGTTCCCTAAATGTAAAAGCCGACATCTCGGCATTTGGGCTGTCGGCTAATAACGCATATAACGGGTGGTGCTTGGCTTTTTGCTTGTCGCCGTTTTCTTCTTCTTTGAGTAGTTTAAGTGGCAGGCTCGCCACAGTTTCGCTTATAACTTTTACGCAAGCATAAACGGCGCTAATCTTTAGTGCGGTATCTTCGTCAACATTAACGCCTGCATGGCTCATACTGCCATCTACTATGTCTGCCCCTCGTATAAAGTCTTCAAGTTTTGCACTTCTGCCCTCATGTGTCGGTGAGGCTCGTGTCCTCCGTTTCAAAAAGTTAAATAATCCCATATTAGATAATGAATAACCCCCTTGTGTTATAAACTGATTCGGTGTTCTTGGCGGATAAGGCTCGGCTAAGTGCCATTATAAGTGAGATTGCTCCGTCTATCTTTTCGGTGGATTTTTCTTTGTCGGGCTTGATGTTGCCTGCTGGGTCGGTGCGGACATAAACATTGTCCATATTCCAACGCAAAACCTCGTGTCCGCCGTGGGCGATTTTGCCCTCAAGCGTGAGCCTCATAAGCTCCTTTGTAGGTGGCGACATATCTTTGTATCCTTGCCCAAACTCTACCATCGTAAAGCCTAAGTCTTCTAGGTTTTGGGCAAAGTGTCTTGCTCCCCACCTATCAAAGACAATTTCTTTTATGTTGTATTCTTTGCTCAAATTCTCGATAAACTTTTCTATAAAACCATAATGCAGGACATTGCCCTGCGTTGTATGGATTAGTTTTTTACGCTCCCATACATCATAAGGCACATGGTCTCGCCTAACTCGCAACGCTAGCGTTTCCTCTGGTAGCCAAAAATACGGCAACACCTCAAACTTGCCTCCCTCCGTGTCGGGTAGAAAAACTAAAACAAGCGAGGTTAGGTCGGTTGTGCTAGATAAGTCTAACCCTGCGTAGCACGCCCTGCCTCGCAAATGGTCTGGACAAACTGGGGTGCTACATAAATCCCACTTATCCATCGGCATCCATCGCACCGATTGTTTTACCCATTGATTAAGTCTTAATTGCCTAAACAAGTTTTCCTCCGCAGGGTTTTCTTTGGCACTATTAAACGCTGTGCGGAGTTTATCTACATCTACTGTCGTACCTAAACTTGGATTTGCCTTTGCCCATATCGCCTCGCTAGTCCAGTCGTCATTATCTTCTATGCCGTATATAACAGGATAAAAACTCGGGTCATTCTTCCTGCCTGCCAAAATATCTTTTGCTTTTTGGTGGACTTCCCAACATATAGAATTGCGGTCAGTGCCTGCTGTGGTTATAAGAAAATACAGCGGTTGTTTTCTAGCATCGCCCGAGCCGTGTAACATTACATCGTACAAAGCCCTGTTGGGTTGAGCGTGTAATTCGTCAAAAATAACGCCGTGAACATTCAGCCCGTGCTTAGAGTAACTCTCTGCCGATAATACTTGATAAAACGAATTAAGCGGTTTGTACACTATCCGCTTTTGGCTCGGGATTACTTTGCAACGCTTTTTGAGTGCAGGGCATTGCTCTATCATGCCAACGGCTACATCAAAAACGATACTCGCCTGCGCTCTGTCGGCGGCACAGCCATAAACCTCCGCTCCGTGTTCGCCATCGCCACAAGTTAGATATAACGCAACGGCGGCTGCTAGCTCGCTCTTGCCTTGCTTTTTGGGTATCTCGACATAACTTGTGGTGTATTGGCGATAGCCGTTATCTTTGACAGTGCCAAATAACTCCCGTATGATTTTGTCTTGCCAAGGCAGCAATTCAAAGTTTTTCCCGTGCCACACTCCTTTGGTGTGTTTTAATTGATTGACAAAAGCGACAGCCCTATCAGCCATCGCCTCGTTAAAGTTTGCTTTTTTCAAACTGTCGCCTCCTATTATTTTATTCTATAACCTTAAACGCATCTACGCCGATTATAAGCCCCAAGCCCTCGCCGTTATCCCAACGGCAGTGAACAGTTCCGCTGTCGTCTACAAACTGTACTGTGGCTTTGTCGCCTGCTTTTAGTTTGGTGTGTGGGTCTTGCATCTTTTCTTTTAATTCGACCCTCGTGCCTTTTGGGTACAACTTTCTCGCCTCGGCAAATAAGTCTTTCGTTAGTTGTGTCATTTAAGCCTCCCGATATAAACATATCCATCGCTATCAAAATTGCTTGTTAAGCAATCTAATAACGCCGATACATTGTCGTTTTCGTATCCCGTTTTATCTTCCAAAATTTCAAGTATCTTTAGCAGTTCTTTTCGCTCCTCTTTTGGGAGCATATAAATCTCAAGGCGATTAAACAAATTCGCCCCTCGATTTTTGTAGTTATGCCTGTGCTTTTCTAAAGCTACCTTTGTCATATAGCGTTGTTTTTCGCCAAAGGTAACAAGGATTTTTTCTTCGTGATTTTCGTTTTTCATTGTGCCTCCACTAACAAAAGGGCTTATCGCCCTTTTGTCTTAAAACATCCCTTTGCAGTTGGCTGATACGCTTACTTTTAAGCCCTCGCCTCTTAGCCGTTGCACCTCATCCATCAAAGCCTCTCTCGTTTCAAAGCCCGTCAAGGTCATTGTGCCGTAAGATGGATTTTCTGCTCGTACCTGTTCTTGGCGGTTAATCCTGCCAAAGATTTTATAGTAAAACTCTTTTAATTGTGGATTGTCTCTTTTGCCAAGAAACCATTTTTTAGTTGCCGTCATTACGCTGCCACCTCCGTTCCATAGATTGTCTTGATTAAGTGTACCTCGCTTGCCACTAGGCTTGCTGCCTCTAAAGGGCTTGACACTCCCATCAGTGCCATTCGTGTCGGCACTATGTGGCTTGCGTTGCATTTGTCGCAGGCAGTGCCGTTCTTTGCTATCGGACTTGCGTTATGCCCGTATCCCTTAATTTGTGTTTTGCATATTGTGCAGTTTGTTGTTGCCATAATTGTATTGCCTCTTTTTGTTTTTTCGCCCGACCCGAGCGTAGACATATCATGCCGCACGATACTTTTTATGTCGAGGAATTAAACGCTAAAAGAAAAAGTTTTTTGTAGTTTTTTTTAATACAAAAATCTCGTGCGATAAACCTCTATTGAATCAGTATCACTCTCGCTCCAGTTAAGTGTGCCGTATCTTCCGCCTATTCTACTAAAGAATATTTTGCCTGCATGGTTTGCCTCTTGTCTCTTATATAGGTCTTTTAGCACCTTATACATCTTTGAGCGTGGGTTTTCGCTCCAGCAAAGCACCTCTTTGCACATTTCGCACTCAAGCGTGTAATTTTGACCAAACTCGTATTCCGTCACATACAACTCGTGGTCGTAATGCTCAAATATTGTCCTGCCTAATAATCCGCCTGTTTTGGTCTCTCTTTGCTTTCTCATTTGTTGTCGCCTCCTGTGTCTACAATTTCGTGATGGCTAAATTCTATAGTATAATATTCGTTGCCTTTAGCCCCACAACCTCCGCACTCCCAAGAATAATGCACCCCTCCGTCATCGGTCTTTACGGGTGAATAATCTAAATCGTCACTGTCGCACTTTGGACAAATTCCTTGTTGCATTACTTGTCGCCCCCCCCCTAATACTCGCTTGCAAATAGAATCGTTGTAATCGTCCTATCCACTTCGGTAATAATATACACCTTGCCTTTGCTTGTTTTATAAACGGCAAAAAGCCTTGCTCCGCTCTCTAGGGCATCAGTGTTTGCTTGGCAGTCCTCACTGCAAGTGTCGCCCCAGTCGCCTTTAAGATACTTTTGCATCGCCGACATAATCTCGCCTGCAAAAACAATGCACTCTTCTATCGCCACTGCCACGCCCCGAGTTTGATACATATTGGTTTGGATTTTTCTATTCTCTAAAACTATAGTCATCATAATTTGTCGCCTCCTATAACTCGCTAAACAGCGAATGCCCAAAAGTAGAACGGCAGTCCTCGCAGAGCAAATCCTCATAAGTTCCCTCTGCGATACTGCCACAATACCTGCAACTGTGCTTGCCTCGTGGTATCTTTGTACAACTCGTCCAGTTTGCATCTGGCTCGTTTTCTTGCATCATTTTAAGAACCTCTTCGTCCGTTTTGTCCTTATACGAATATTTGACAATGCCTATTTGCTTGTCGCTTGTTAAAACATACTTAGCCATTTTGGTTGCCTCCTCTTTTGAATGCTTTGCCTGCTTTTACTCGCTCGCCGTGCATCTTGCCTTGCTCGGCTTTTAGAATTTCTTCAGCGTTGTGTGTAAGATAAACATCCATCATCTGCTCGACAAATGTTTCTATCATTTCGGGAGTGGTTGCAGGGGTCGCTAATTCCATAGCGATTGCCCTGTACTCTTCTCTTGCTTTTTCTATTACATCGTTTGCCATTATGCTACATCCTCCAATCTTTTAATTGTGCCTGCTCCTACCCAAACTGCTATGCCGTCTGGTGCAGGCTCAAAGTTATGGTCGGTAATATAACTTTTGAATTGATATGCCTTGCCCTTTACCTTAAACTTAAATTCGCTACGCCCGTTGCCGTCATATATTTCAATGTCGTCTAGGTTTTTAGGTGCAAAACCAAATTCGTTTTCTAATGCTCTTCTCGCCGTCTTTTTGAATGCGATTTTTAATTCTCTTGTTTGTTTTGTTATCATAATTGCCTCTCTTTGCTCCTGCTCGGCAGGAGCATCATTATCATGCCGCACTGCGTTTTTTAAGTCGAGGAGATAAACGGCAATATTTGAAGTTTTTTAGAAAACATTAAACTCGTATTTTTCAATGTCGCTCTGCTTGACGGGCTTGCCTTTTAGGAAAACTAGCACGCTCTGGCGCATCGGAGTTAAGACCCTTGTGTCGCTAAAATCTTCTAGGTAGTTTTTAAGCTCTGCCTCGCCTCCGCTACTCTTGAAAAAGATAAGAGCCTTTTGGTGCGTGTTGCCCACTTTTCTCGCTGCCTCAAACTGCCTGCGGATACGAATTGGCAAACTGCCGAGCATCGTAATCAATACAATTTCGTTATAATACTCTGCTTCTGCACGCCTGCAAATCTCTACTGTGTCGCCTATAAAATTTCGGTAATTGCCGTCTTTATCTCTAACCTCGCCTACCACAACGGCAATAAATCCGTTATCCTTTACCTTTGCGATTGCCTTAGATAAAATAGTTTCGTACGCCTTTGAAAACTCCTCATAACTCATATTGCTTATGTCTTTTTCGTCATCGCTGTATTGCTCAAGGTCAAAGTAAGGTGGGCAGGTTAAAAGCATATCGTAGCCATCGTCAGTAATGTGTTTGTCTATCTCGGTGCTGTCGCCCTGTGTCCAGTTTGGTTTTTTGAGTGGCTCGCCGTATACATCGGTGTTGTGTGCTACAGCCTCATAGTTTTCTCTATTCGCCTCCACTTGGTCTTGGCTTAGGTCAACGCCGTTATAGCTCCTGCCTGTAAAAGCCGTTATTAAGCCTCTCACACTGCCTCCTGCGAATGGGTCTATTACTCGTCCGCCTTTAGGGCAAAACCAATGCAGTAGCACCTCACATAACACGGGGTCAAAAATACTTGTGCCTGTTAGACTTTTGCTATTCATTTTTATCGCTAAGTCTAGTAAACCTTGACCTAGCAAGCCCATCTCTCTGCCGTGTCCGCTCTGGATAATCTCGTGCCACTTTTTCTTGCGTTTTTGCCACTCGCCCTGCCGTGCATCTAGGATACTAAATGGCGGTACAATAAACTTATCTCTTAGACTTGGGTGTGCTGTGTACTGCTCGCTAACACTTTGGGTCGGTGTAAAATCAAAAGGGGTCAAATCCATTTTAAGTTCACTAAGCTCGGCGGCGAGCATATCCATATCCCACTCGCTCCACTCGGCACTCTTATTTTCTACAAGCCTAAATGCCTTGACCTGCTCGGGTGTCAAATCCTCCGCCACAACACAAGGTACGCTATCTAGCCCGAGTTTTGTTGCTGCCTTAACTCTTGTATGCCCTGCAACAATCTCAAAATTTTTGTCGATAATAACAGGCACTTTGAATCCAAACTCTTTTATGGTTTCGGCTAATTTATCCACTGCACCATCGTTTTTGCGTGGGTTATTTTTATAGGGCTTTAGTTGCCCTATCTTAATATTTTGAATGTCTAACATATATTTCCTCCAACAATTTGAAAAGACTGCCTGCGTCCAGACAGCCTTTTTCTTAGATTTTTGATATAATTATAATTGCCCCTTTCTAAGTAAATTTACTGTAATCGGGCTTGTACGGAACAATCGCTATCCTAAACGCCTGTGCCTCGCCTTTTTTGTCTGGCATCGCTATATCCGCTAATGCTACCAAAAAACCGTTTGTCTCTACTGCTGTTATATCAGCAAATTCTTTGTCTTCTTTTAATGCCTTGATTATGGCATCTCTTAATTTGATTGATGGATTTTGCATGAGTACCTCCTGTTAGTTTTTAGTGTTTGTGACCACGCTTTAAGTATAACGGGATAAGTAGGTATATGTCAACTATAAATACCTACTTATCCCGTTATTTTATTGTTGCAATTTGCCATATCCTGTCGCAACTTGTCAAAAATATTTAATCGACAAGTAACGGGCAAGTTAGGTATATGCAAGTATTTATTCACACTTATCCCTATACTTAATAATTGAGGTCATGCGATGAATGAGTTACCAAAATTTAGTGAACGACTAACGGAGTTAATGTTCTATGACGATAATCTTCCAAACTATAAATTCGGGCAAAAATTGGGTATTAGTCCTAATGCCATAAGTCAATGGAAGACGGGCAAGGCTTGCCCTACTTTTCCGATGTTCGTTCGTCTTGCCGACCACTTTGGCTGCTCGCTAGATTATTTATCTGGCAGGACTAATGATGATGATAAATACACGCCAAACAACAACCTGCCTCCGTTCCCGAAACGATTGATGGATGTATTAAAAGAGCGTGGCATTACTTGGTACAAGGTTGTTAAAGATACGCATATAAATGATTCTAATATGCGTAATTGGCGAAGAGGTAGTCTGCCCTTAGTTCCTATGTTAGTTGAACTTGCTGATTATATTGATGTTTCAATAGATTACTTGGTAGGGCGAGACCTTTAAGGCTCCGCCTTATTTTCATAAGGTATTCCTACATAGTCCATAACTTTTCTAAGCCCCAAGCCTCCATCTTCAAAATCTCTTAGGCAATACTCATATTGCTTTGGGTGCGTGAGTGCCATTTTTTGAATGCGGTTAGGTTGTTTTTCTAGGTGGCAACCGAATAAACAAAACATACAACCTGTGCGCTCGCACCCTGTTGTCGCTAGTCCTTTGTCCGTATCTACTACCTCGCCGTATACTTTTGCAATCGGCAAGTTATGGTATTTTATATACGCTAGAATATCTTCCTCCGTCCAAAAACTAAGTGGCGCACTTCTTGCTCTTTTGCCTGTGGTAAAGGAATTACAACCCACCTTTAGCCATCCTTGCGTTCTAACCCTGCTCTCGGCGGCAAGTGTGCCGACATACGGCTTTAGCCCTGTAGCCCTAGCGAACTTATGGAGCGGAGCTTCTTTCATGTGGTAGCAACAAATATTGCTAATCTTAAATGGGGCATCTTTTAGAAAGTGCCATTTGCGATACAAGCCTTTTCTAAAGTCGTTAGCGTTCTCGCTCAAGCGTTCCGCCGCCCACTCCTTGCCTCGGCGGTATGCACACATAACGCCTGCGACATCTTTACTAACTACTGGTACGCCGTGGTCGCCTATAACTTGTCTAAAGTTTTTCTTGGGGCGCAGTATCGTTACATTGTCAAAAGTATTTACATGAGCCACAACCTCTGGGTACTCTAGCCCTGTGTTTACAAACACGGCAGGCACTTCGGGGAATTGCGAGCGGATAAGGTGTAGTAAAACCGTGCTGTCTTTACCTCCGCTAAAACTGCAATAAACTTTTCCCTCGTGTCTAACATACCACTCAATAATCTTCGCTATTGATTTTTGTATCTTCATGCCAAACGGCAAATTTTGCAGGGTCTTTAAGTCTTCCCTTGTAAACATATTTTTGTTGCCCTCCTCTTGGCATTGTAAAAAGACGGCTAGGTGTTGCCGTCTTTTTGGTTGCTAATTATTTTGTAATTAGTCTAATTATCTTTAATCATTTGTAATTGTGTAATTATTTCTAATTATCACTAATTATTTTTACGCCTCGTATAAAGTATTTCGCCCGTAGTTTATGCGGACAATGCTTTTGGGGCAAAAGTCATTACAGCCCCTGCCCATCGCTTCTTCTAGCTTATCCCTGCCGTCCCTGTCCGCTCCGTAACTAGAAAACTTGTTTTCACAATCCCATGTTAGGCGCTGTGCATCGTATTTGAATGTTAGTTCTTTTTCGCCCACAATCATTGTAATTGTTACTTGCTTGGCACTCACTGTGCTTAGTCCTTTGCGGATTTTTAGTAAGGTGTGAATATTATTTTCGGGCGTTGCTAGAATTTTAGCATACTCGGCATACATGGCATCGGCTCGCAAAAACTTGTCTAGCATTTGCTCTTGGCGGTCTCTCATATATTCCGCCGCCTGCGTTGCAACATACTTAGTTGGGTCTAGGATATATTCTAGTAGTGTCGCCTCTTTCCACGCATCAGCTCGGTAGTCATTTTTGTAAACAAAGCCTCTTGCCTCGCCTCCGTCATTTTCTAAGTAAAGCTGCCTAGCATCTTTGTAGGCATCGTATTGGATATAATAACCTAGTTGCTCAAGGCTACGCTTGTCGCTAATCTCTTTAATCCTAAGATTTTTACGGTCGTTGTTTATTGTCTTTTCAATAAACATTCGCACTAAGCCCTGCATCTCGTCTTTTAGCTTTTCGGCACTAAGTTCGCCTTTGATTTCATCATACTCTCTTAGGTCGTATTGCAAGTCATAAAGTGCATTGTCGCTCTTGCGGATAATTCCGCCGTACTCAAATTTTCTATCCCTCTCAATCAATCCGCCTCTGCTGTAATGGCGTTGAGTGAAAAGGTAGTCAAAATCTTTGTCTTTGGGTATGCGTATTACTGTGCTGTCTTTTAATATAAGTGGTGCGGTGTCGCCACTGTTTACCCACTCTTGTAGTTGATTTGTCTGCATAAATTTTTGCCCTCCTGTTGGCATTAGACATCATGCCGCACTTGACTTTTTAAGTCGAGGAACAGACTGCTTTTTAGCGATAATTTTTTCATCTTCTTTTATCTGCTCCCATGCAAATTCTTCTCTGCCAAAATGCCCGTAGCAAGCGGTGGCTTTGTATACGGGTTTTAGTAGGTCGAGTTCTTTTATAATGTTGCTCGGGCAAAAGTTAAAGTTTTTGACTACATACTCATACACTTTTTTGAGCGGTTGTTTTTCCGTACCAAAACAATCAATCTCTAGGCTTAATGGCTCGGCTAATCCTATGCCGTAACTAACGCCAATTTCGCACCTGTCGGCTAAACCTTGAGCCACTACATTCTTGGCTGCGTACCTTGCATAATATGCTCCGCTCCTGTCTACCTTTGTAGCACTCTTAGAACTAAACGCTCCGCCTCCGTGCCTTGCTAATCCGCCATAACTATCTACCTGTGTTTTACGACCAACGCATCCGCTGTCGGCGTAACTGCCCCACAGTGTAAACTTACCACTTGGGTTGACTATGATTTGAGTTGTGTCGCACAATAGGTCGGCGTACTCGCATAATACTGGCGTGATTACATTATCGCTTAGTATCGTGCGTATCTCTTCTTTGGTTAGCTCTTCACTGTGGCTTGCTGAAACAAGTATTGACACAATGCCTATCGGCTTATCGCCGTCATACTCTATTGATACTTGGCTTTTGGCATCTGCAAAAAAGTCTGCTCTGCCTTGTCTAAAGATTTCATATCGCCTCATAAGTTTATGGGCGACAACAAGTGGCAACGGCAAAAACTCGGGTGTTTCGTTTGTGGCATAACCATAAACAATGCCTTGGTCATTCGCCCGTACTTCTTCGTGCTTTACGGCTTGAGCTATGTCTGGGCTTTGCTCGCTAATTTGTTGCATAATCCTAAACGGCTTTTTGTAGCCGACCTGTTTTAACACCTCGCCTGCAATGCCGATATAATCCACTTTTGCAGAAGTTGTCGCTTCGCCGTAAATAAAAGTCAAGTCATCTTTAATTGCACACTCAACTGCCATTTGTGCATACGGGTCTCTTCTTAGTGCCTCGTCCAAAAAGGCATCTGCTATAATATCGCAGGTTTTGTCGGGGTGTCCTATGTTTACCGATTCTGCGGTTTTAATTGTTTTCACTATTGTTTGCTCCTCTAAATAGATTTTTGAATATCGCCTCTAAAACGGAAACAACTATTCCGTTGCCTGCTTGGCGATAAAGCTGGGCATTACTCATAACTGCTTTGACTTTGGCTATCTGCGAATCGCACCACCCCATAAGCCTCCAACACTCGGTCGGGGTTAGTTTTCGTATGGTGCAATTCTCTAGCACCATATTGTCTTTACTCACGCTCGTCAAAGTATTTGTGCAGTCGTCTTTTCTCTCTTCTAGTGTTTGGATGTATTCCGCTCCGCCGTCTTGCCTGCCTCGTAGGGCTACAACCTTTAGCCCCTCACGCCCTGCCCGTATTGTTGGAGCTGTATTATTAAAGCAACGCACTCGGTCGGGATAAAAATCCTCGATAATTGTTGCCTCTTGAATTTTGACATAAGACTGTTGCGTATGTCCTACCCTTGCTTGCAGGGCTGGGCAAAGTTCGCTCTCTCGGCGTTTGCGTGTTGCTGTGCCATCGCCTGCTTTGTGCGACCAGTTGTCGGGCGTAAGCATAACAATCTTTTTTTCTTGGTTGCCTCCGCCACAAGAAGTAATTGTCGGCGACAATCCCTCTGGGCTATAAACTCGTTGGTGCATTTCAGTAACCTTGCCCCACTTGCCCTCGTCTATTGTGCCGACAACGACACAGCGTTGCTCTTTGGCATCGTGGGCGGCGAGTGTTCGACACACCTCATTTTGGTCTTGAATAAGTTTTTGCCTGCACCCGTGTGTGCTAGACAAAATGCTTTTAATTGTGGATTCTTTAAGGTAGTATTTTTCGTCTACCTCGTCTTCCAAAATATCTTTGAGCCGTTTGTCTAGCAGTGTTGGCTCGGGGAAGACATAAGGCGTGTGGTCGCCTAATATTGACACACCAAAAACTCGCTCCCTATTTTGTGGTACGCCGTAGTTCTTGGCGTTTAGCACTTTGGTGTATGTGGTGTACCCCAAGCCACTTAAAAAGGCGAGCCATGCTTCATAGTTCGCCTTGTGGTTTTTGCCGATTAAGTTTTTTACATTTTCAAGTAGCAGGTATTTTGGCAGTGTGCCGTTATCCCTTGCCTTTAAGAGTAATCGCTCTACCTCCCAAAGTAATCCGCTCCTCGTTCCGCTGCCTTTATCTAGTCCTTTGTTGTTGCCTGCCAAACTAATATCTTGGCACGGAAAACCATAAGTCCATAAATCCGCCTTTGGCAATTCCTCTATTTGAGTAATGTCGCCTAAGTTGTTAGTGTCGCCGTGCAGGGCGTTGTAACTTTGCACGGCGAACTTGTCTATCTCGCTAATAGCGACTACCTCGTGAGGCACGCCTAAATTCTTGAGTGCCTGCCTCGGTGCGCCCGTGCCTGCAAATAATTCTATCGCTCTAATCAAGCGTTACCTCCTATAACGCAAAAAGCACGGCTTATATTCCGTGCTTTTTGGTGCGTTGTATTATTGAATTTTAGTTTTCAATCTTCAGCGTTGTCTGCCTCGTACTCTTCTAGCATTATTCTTGCTACCCGAATACTCATTCCGCCGTTTTTGGCAAACTCTCGTATCGCCATTTCTCGTTCCCTCTTCTTAGGGTCTTTTGGTAGGCGTGGTTGCCTAGTGTCGTTTCGGCTGTTGCCTATTTGTCTTCCTGTCATATATATTTACCTCGTGTGCCGTGTTGGCATATATATCATGCCGCACCCTGCTTTTTTAAGTCGAGGAATTAAACGCCAGTATTTTAAGTTTTTTATCCGCCGAGTAACTTTTCCATTATGTCGTCATTTGGGCTTAGGCTATCCCATTCTTTGAGTTTTGCCTCCCGTACTACTACATAAATTTTGCTCCATGCCTCGTTGCTTTGTTTTAGGTAATTGTTAGCAAGTGCCACATAAGGCGACTGGCTCGGGTTGCCGTTGGCATCTCTAATCACTAGCCCGACCTTTGTGTTTTGCGTTTCGCACTCGTGCCACCTTGCCTTGCAATGGGCATACTCTTCTAGGTGGCTCGGCATTATGCCCTTGAGGCATCCTATCTTTTCTAACCACGCATAAACGCTCCCGTATATCTCTTTGCCTTTTTCGCTTAACCACGAGGCAGGCGTTTTTGGTAGTACATCTGCCTCCGCAAAATCTACTACCTTAATTGGTCGCCTGCCTCGGTTGCCCTCTAGCATTTTTTCCATCGCACTCTTTGGGGGTCTGCCTGACCCTGCTCTATATCCGCCGTGTTTTGGCATATTGTTTTAACTCCTCCCTGCCGTTTTCGGCAAATCCTGTATAGTTGTAAAAGTGTAAAACCGCCCTCGCCGCCGCTCGCCCTGCCGCCCCGTTTTGCCCGTCTTGATTTCCCCCTCAACTTGATTATGCCTTGTCTTGGTTTTGCGACTGGCTCTTAGGGCGGCGTGGGCGGTTTTATTGCATTTTGCCGTGTTTTCGTGGGGTTTTAGCCATTCGGGCGGCGTTTTTGTGCGGCGGCGGCGCGCCCCTTGACTTGATTTCTTGATTTTGCGACAACTTGCGTGTGGCTGCCCTCTCGTTGGCTGGCTTTTTGCTCTCAAGGATGCCGCTCCCCCTATCCCTTTGCGTTTCGTCTTGCTCTCTCTTTTAGAGTTTTGGTTGAATGACAGCTCCTGCATAACGATTGCAAGTTGTCTAAATCATACACGCTTCCGCCGTCCGCTATCTCGATTATGTGGTCGGCATGGCTTGCTCTTACGAGTTGCCCTCGCTCTTTGCAGTGCCTGCACATAGGCTCTCTAGCCAACTGCAATTTGCGTAATCGTTGCCATCTGCCTGTGTTGTAGTGCCTGCTTGCCTCATGGTCTCTGCCGTTTTTCTCATACTGGCTATTAGCCTCTTTTTGGTGCTTGTCGCAATAGCGGTTATATGTGAGTTGTCCGCATCCTGTCCATGCACACGGTCGTTGCGATTTTCTTGGCATAAGCGTTTAATTCCTCCGTTTAAGATTTCACAAGTTTTAAGGGAGCAAGCTGTCGCCCCTATTCAAAAACACCTCTCTAGGTCGTGAGCCGTTTTGCTCCCTCACTTGTGGTTTGGGTCGTGTAGTCATTTCTTAACACCCCCTAATTACTACTATGCACGATTTTCGCTCGTATTTTCACTCACACTTTCGCTCACTATAGGGGGAAATGCTAAAGTTTTTTTATGATATACAGCTTTTCTAAAGCAGAAACTGCCCGTATAATTCGTTTGTCTGCCCAACTAAAAGATATGTCTAACGCCTGCGCCAACTCTCTCACTTTTAGTTTTCTAAAAAATACTGCCTCTATCACTTCCCTGTGGTCTGGGCTTAACTCGTTTATACACGCATCCATAAACTCAAGTCTTGCCCGTAAGTCGTTTAATTCGCTCTTTGAGAATTGCTTTTCTTGATTCGAGTTCTGCTCTAACGCATTTAGTTTCAGCCAATCGTGCTTGTGACTTCTTAGCGTTTTTCTTATCAAACCTGCGGTTATGTTCGCACTGCCTCTCTTGCTTAAATTCAAACTTGTACACCTCCTCTAGTTTTTCTTCTACTGCCTCTAACTCTTTTTTGATGCGATACTCTACAACCCAATCATATTCGCTCGGGTCGTTTATTCTTGTCGTGTACCAATTACGATAAACGCCGTCCTCTTCTTTTTCTTCGCACCATTCGTCCGCACGAATAATACCAACCACATCCCAGTTTTGGACATACGCCACTAACTTTCGTTTTAGGATAAACAAAAGTAGCGTTTCACCCGTCTGCTCGTCTAGGTACTTGCACCTAAAATAATGATTGTTTTTGATATGCCTGTGGCGGAAGATATATTCTTCTAACTCTCGCCTGTACTCGGCTTTTGGAAATTTAAGCGTTGGCTCGTCCTGCGGACAAGGTTTATTCCAGTCGCCGCCGCACTTGCTTGGGCAATTCTTGCAGGTCGTTGGCTCTCTCATAAACAAGCACTGCTCGTAATCAAAAACAGCCTCTGCTGTAATATTCACTTTGTGTAAGACTAGATTTTTCACTTGCTCTCGCCTCCCGTTAGTTTTTCTACAACTGCCCGTACATCGTCAACCGACCTCACAACCTCTGCCGTTCCGCCTGCTTGTATAATCTTGCGTATACACGCCTCTTGCAAGGCTGTAGTCTTGCCTATATCGGTCTTAACCTCAAACGCAACAAACGCTCCGCCTATACAACAAATAATGTCTGGCAAACCTGCCGACCCATAAAATCCGCCGTGCGTTTTATATGAGTAGCAATTTGGGATACTTTTTAAGAAAGCCTTTATGGCGCTAATAATTTGATTTTCTCTCATAATGATTTTTCCTTTTTTGACATACACAACCTAACCAACCGTAACAACAGTAACACTTTATCCCGTACCCGTTACTGCTTTTGACACGCACGCGCGTGAGGAGTGAGGGCTTGTATGTGTATCGGTTGTATAGGTTGGTACAGTTGTAGTTGTCTAAAATTTCATATTTTTACTATAAAGGCGTATCCGTTGTACCTGTTGTTACTGTTGTATCGGTATAAAAAACGCCGTTTTTATGTTTCAAAGCCACCAAAAATTAAGTTTTTCTTAGCAACAAAGAAATGTCTTTTGCCTCGCTCGACCCTATGTTCTATACCATCTGCGAGCAGTTTATCGCTGTATCCATTGATAACTTTACCTATGCTCTCAACGCTTTTTAGATATAACTTTCCGCTCTCTTCGTAAATCATGCGTTTTATATCACTGCACTTGCCACCCCAACCATGAGGATTTTTATCTACTAAAGATTTGATTGTCATAATAACAGGGTTGCTCTCGTATTCTCGTCTTGCGGCTAGATATGCTTGGTCTTCTTTTGTGCCAACAACGCCCCAATGAAACGAGGATTTGTCGAGATTAAGCACCAACTCCACATCGCTAACATCACGCCCTGTGGCTACAAACGCTGTGTCGGTGTCGCTCCGTTTTTTACGAGCCAATATCCAAGAAGTATCGCTTGTCGCCATTACGCCCGTTGAGCCGTTAATCATATTGAAAATGTCACCATCGTCAATTTGTTTTCTTAGGTGGTGGACGAGCAATACGCAGACTCTGTGTTTGTCGGCAAAAGCCTTAAACTCACTAAGCTCTCTATAATCCGCTGCATACGCAGATTCAGTTTTACCCTGTCCGCCTCTTATCTTTTGGAATGTATCAACTATGATTAAGCCTATCTTTGGGTGTGTTGCCATCAACTCTTCCATCTGCTCAAAAAAGCCGTTGCCCATAGTTTTGCAAGTAACACTACCGAAAAAATTGTGCGGTGCTACTTTGCCTGCAAGCGTTTTGTTAAGCCTTGATTGAAACCTCCGCTCGCTGTCTTCTAAAGAAAAGTAAACACAATCGCACTCTTCGGTTTTGTATCCTAAGAAAGATAAACCTTGAGTAACTGCTGTACAAAGTTGCATCATCATCCAAGACTTGCCGTACTTACTCGGGGCGCAAACTATGGTCAAACCCTCTGGCAGAAGCTCTCGCACAATCCAGCGAATAGGCTTTATAACCTTGCCCTGTAATTCCTTTGCAGAGAATAACCCTTTAAGGCTAGAGAACTCTTTTTTAGCTGTAACCACTGCCTCTTGGATATTTTTTACTAAAATGTTGGGGCTTGCCATTAAAAGTTCATTCGGGTCTTTTCGTCCGCCTGCTATATTGCTAACAACAAACCTTACCCCTAACTCATAGAGTTGGTTTGCTAACTCCTGCTGTGCGGTTTTGCCTGCCTCGTCATTGTCTAGCGACAACGCCAAGATACACTTAGGCTTTTTTGACTTAACCTCTGCAATCAATTTCTGCGCTCCCGTGCCGTTTATTGACACTGCCTCGCCTCCGCTTTGGATAATGCTTAACGCACAAATTGGCGATTCCACAACGAACACAACACCCTTGCTTGCGAGTGCATTTTTATTCCAAATTGGCTCTGCTCCTGCCTCTTCCGTTTTGGGCTTAAAGAACTTTTTGCTCTCGATACTCCTTGCTTGGTAGTAGTCAAGTTTTGACGAGTAAGGTATTATGGCTTGGCGTTTTTCTTCGTCAAATCCTAAGAAATATTTTGAGATTACCTCTTGCGACAAGCCACGGCTAACAAAGTAATTAGTCTTGGCTACATTCTCTTTGCACCTCTCTAGGTAATCTTTAATACGCTGTTTACCGCCCACATTTGCCTCACATTCGGCTTTTAAGGGTTTGACGGGTGTTGACCCGAGTTTCTTAGGTGCTTGTTTACACGAACGGTCTATGCCAAACATATCTGCAAGTAACTCTGCCGCCTCTAGTGCCTCGATACTTTTAAGCCTTGATACAAAGTCAAAAATATCCCCACTCACATCGCAACTAAAACACTTAAAAATGCCGTCCGCATCCTTGACAGAAAAACTAGGATTTCGCTCTTCGTGGAAAGGACACAAGCCTTTGTCTGCTCGGTTGAGTGTTATTCCAAAGGCTGCGACCACCTCGCTAATCTTGACCCGTTCCTTTACTTTTTCAAATATTGATTCCATAAATTTTGTTTAAGAGGCGGCTAAAGCGTGAGCCGTAGCCCACGCTCGCCCCTTGCTCTTAGTCCTCCGTGTTTGTAACTTTTGTTGCCATAACTTTGACTTGCTCTACCATCGGCAGGATGCCTGCTAGTTCTTCATCCGTCAGTTCTCGGTCGATACTAGCGACAACTTTACTGTAAACAATGCCGCCTGCGTTCTGGTCTTTTTTTAGAGTAAACTTAGTTACGAATTGAAAAGACTTTTTACGCTTGCCGACAATCCTCGTGATAAACTTGCCAAACTCTTTAAGGCTTGAGGTAGGCACATTAAGGATAACTGGCAATGCGTTGCCCTCTAGTAAGAGAAACAATCTGCGTTTTGCCTTGCACTCTTTTGCTTTGTAGCCTGCTCCAAATTGATTTTTGGGGCAAGTGGCGCAAGGTGTAACAACGCCGTCTTCTCTGGCTACCCCGTGCTTGCCGTCATAACTTGAGCAGTCTGGCGGCTCGCTTGCTCCGCTGTATTCACTAGCATAGTAAGTCTGCACTGCGTGGTGGTGTAGGATGACTGCCTTGATTTCTTTTTTGCTGTCTGGCTCGTCTGGATTGTCGCTAGGCACTTCGTATGCAATGCCTCCGCCTGCTGGTACTTTGATACGGTCAAAGGTTAGGTTTAACCCTTGCATCTCTTCGCCCATGTCTAGGGTTTCATTTGCGGCTACTAAAAAGCCACTCTCTTCTTTTACTGCGATTTCATTTTTCATAAATGTTTTGTTTTCCTTTTGGGAGTTCCTGCTCCCCGATTTTAATTTTGTTGTTTTATTTCTTAATACGAATACTCGGCTTTTCAAACTGCTTTACTAAGCCGTCTAGCCATTCGGGCATTACGCCCTCGTTATCTTCCATAAGGCGTTTAATCTCGCCACCGAGTGTTTGGGCGTTGATACTAAACAAATGCTCGTAGCCTTGCTTTTTCATCGCCTCCCACAATTCGTCTTTTCTTGTTGGCTCTGCGGATATATGAGTTTTGTTGACTAGGCTAAACAGCACCCCGTCTCTTTTGAAGCTCGTCAACTCGTCATCCATCATAAGCGATACAAGCTCCGCCTCGATTGCCTCAATGCCTGCGTTGATACTTTTTACTGCCTCTTCGGCGTTTTTCTTTGCCTCTCTTGCCTCGACAAGACTTTGGGCTAATAGATAAATTTGCTCCATTTTTAGTTGTTTTGTCCTCCTGTTTTGAATAGACTTCGCCAGTTGTCTACAACTAGGTCTGCCATGTTTTTCTTGGATTTTAATGCCTCCATAACTTTCTCGTCCACAGTGCCGTCTGCCACTAAGTGAATATATGTGCAGTGGTTTTTTTGCCCTATGCGGTGTATGCGAGCCTTTGCTTGCTCGTAATCAGCATAGTTGTATGAAAGGCTATAGAACACTGCCGTGTCGGCTGCGGTTAGAGTTAGCCCCATGCCCGTTGTTTGCAGTTGCCCAACAAACACTTTGCACTCGGGGTCTTGTTGAAACTTATCTACCTCTGCTTGACGGTCTTTTACATCGCCCTTTATTAAGGCGTAGCCAACATTACTTTTACGGAGCATTTTGGTTATGGCATCAATCTCTGGTATGAATCTAGCAAACACTACTAACTTTTTGCCTGCCTCTAAGCACTCGCCGAGTATGTGTTCCAAAGCATCCATCTTGGCTCGGCTTATTTCTTCCACCCTCTCGCCGTCATCGCTTTTTAGGTATCCGCCCGTTATTTGCGATAGGCGTAGCAACTTAGTTAAAACATTCGGCGCTGTAACTTCGCCGCTCTCTAACTCCGCCACGCTCTCTCGTTCTACCATGCGATATACGCTCTCGGCTCGTGGCTCTAAGACTAACGGCATAGTTGTATCCACCTGCTCGGGCAAATCCAACGCCTCCGCTTTTGTAATGCGATACGCTATGGCGTGAGCTTTGCTTGTTAGGTCATCCAAGTTTTTGTACCCTATAATTTGGTGCATACCATATCCGCCCATAATGGCGTACCTTGCCCTAAAAACAAAGTAGCTCTTGCCAAAAATACTCTCGTCCAAGAATTTATATTGGCTATAAAACTCTAGGGGCGAGTTGGTTATGGGCGTGCCTGTAAGGATAATGTTGTGCTTAGCGACTTTACCTAAGCGGTGCATCACTTTACTGCGCTTGGCATTATGCCCTTTAATCTTGCTACTCTCGTCACAAACAATAAGGTCTGGCTGCCACTCATTAAGTTCTGCCTCAATGCTCACGGCACTCTCGTAATTGATAACGGCGACCTGCAACTTATGGGGCGAAGCTTTTAATAACTCCAACGCCTTGAGCTTCTTTTGCCTGCTGCCCTCCAAGACTTCTAGCGTGAATGGATATTTTGCAAACTTTGCAAACTCGTTTTTCCATACGCCCAAGATACTAAGCGGCGCAACAACAAGCATTTTTGAGATATGCCCATCGTTATACAAAGTTCCTGCAATGCCAAGTGTTATAACCGTCTTGCCCGTTCCCATCTCTGCTAGCACTGCACAACTCTTAGATTTTGGCGGCTCTCGCCCGTAGCCCATAATGTTTAAGGCAAACTCTATTGCCTCGGCTTGGTGCTTATATGGCGTGACGGAAAGGACGCCCGAACTCTTTTTTGATGTTCCTTGCAAGTCTTCTTACCTCCTCGCTCTCTGCCACATAGGCAAAATCTTCAAAGCCTATTAAGTTCATTAAGAGCTGCGCCGTGCGATACTCCAAACTTTGCGTACCCGCCACTAACCTTAATGCCTCGCCTCTAGTTACGCATAATTCCTCCGCTAGCTCGGCTAAAGCAATACCATCTTTTTTCAATACTTCCGCTACTCTACTTTTGTTTAGAAACACTATCCACGCCCTCCGCCGCTCTTTGAACGAATGTAACATCACTAAGCCTGTTTTCTTTTAGGATTGCTAGTGCCTCGTCCATACTGCCCACATACCTCTCTTGGGTAGTTGTCGTCTTGATTCGGATGGGCTTACCATTATCCCCGTGCCAAATCGTTGTTCTTCTTTGCTTTACTTGCATTTTAATTCTAGTCTCCTTATGACTTTATTTGAGTGGCATTTCTTGCCCTCGCACTTACTGTGAAAATGAGGGCAAAAATTCGGGGTATTTTCTAAAAAAACTTAGAAAACTTTTTTTGCACAGCCTCGAGCATTTCATATACACTGCTGTGGTGCTTGCCTTTTGCCTCTGCAATTTGAGGCACGCTCATACCCTTGCGTAACATTTTGACAAGCTCTAATTGCCTAGCCGTCAGCGTTACCAAAGCCTGCGACAGCTTGTCCTCTTGCGCCTCTTCGGCTCTAATCATAATCTCGATAGGATTAAACTCCTCGCTGCCAACATCCCTGTTGCTCTCGCTATACAGGTCTAGCGACCTAGTACAATAATATTTTCTCTTGCACTCGCTGCTGTTCTCTTGGCGTTGCATTTCAAAAATTGCCTCCGCCTCCGCTACACCCATCTTAATATCAATTAAAGCTGGGTTACTTAATTTGCTCTTGTCCTTAACTTTATCTGGGTCGATAAGTTTGCCTAATTTTGTGTTATATTTGTAATTCTTCATTATTGATAACTCCTTGAATTTGTTGTTAAATCCGTAGAGCCACCAATGTCCGTAAACAAAAAAAGACGGCAGAATGCACCTTGAAAATTTGATGCCTCCTGCCGTCTAGCGGTCTACGGAATAAATATTAAATTGTGTTTTGTTTTCTGCTTGTCCGCTCTTTTTTAGGCGGCAGACTTCTTGCCTACTACAACGACTTGTCCATCGTCCGTAAAACGCACAAGAGTGATTTCGTTTTTAATCACTATCTCGACAGTCTTACTTTTGCCATCTGCACGGCAAACCAACTTGCCGCTTTGACTTCTAACTTCTTGCATAATGCTTGTACCTCCTTAAATACTCTGCAAAGACAAATTTCGCAATCATAAAGCAAATCTATTGACATCAACAGTATATTTGTAGTATCATATAGATGGTTATGTCGCCCGTTTGCCATCGCACCTCTATATTAGCACTTATATAAGTCTAATACTTGAATGCAACATTGGCAGAAAATTGGCAACTTTTTGGCAAAGGAGAATGTTGTGCCTCTAAATTTCGGCTCGTATGCAAAACCAATCAAACAAACTACATCGCTCGATGATTTTGATTTCATTGTGCTAATTTTTAAGTCCATTGATAAAAGTTTAACTTTCAATCTCAATAAAACAAATTGTAATAAATTCTTGAATCAGAAGAGAAATCTTCCGCCTGCTGTTACGCAAGCGGCAAAGACTGCAACAAGCACAGCCGTAGAAACATATTTCCGTGATTATATCGTTCCTGCCACAGGTTCTACACTTAGAAACAAATTGCTTGAAAAACTAAAACTTGCTGTGAGTAATGACACTTCAATAATCGCAACTGACAAACAAATATTTTTAGATTTGGCGACCCTTGCAACTCTGCCAACTTTTCTTTCAACGCTTTTCCTATATGTCGTGCATCAAAATAATGAGACATCAAAAACATCAAAAAAGAAAGTTGTAGATGAAATTGATGTTCAAATGGAGGTCGCTACTACTGTGGCAACTGCTACCTCAAATTTTGAAACTGAATCATTATTGCTTGCTCAAATGTTTTATAAGTGTGCTATGTGTGGCAATAATGTTGTCCGTCAAAGAAATACTAATGTAGTAAAGGACTATACCATTTTAGAAATCTACCCTCAACAACCTACTGCCTCACAAACGACAGCATTAACCTCTGCTACTCGCCCTACTTATGCACTAAATTCTATATCCAACAAAGTTTTGGTTTGTCGCACCCCATGCGAACAAAACTATTTGTCGGCTTGCACTGTTGAGGACTATAATTTAATTTTAAGCAGAAAAAGAAATGGCGAACAAATACTTGCTGCCAATTCTAATGTTCCCCGTGCTGATGTTGAGGCTGCTTTAACTGATATAGTTACTGCAATATCTTCGCAACCTTTAGACCAATTAAATATTTCGCTCCGCCACGACCCACTTGTGATTGATAGAAAAATAGGAACTGACGAATTTCTTCTCAAAGGTCAAATTAGGTATCATGTAACACAATACTATGTTTTTATTGAGGGTCTTTTGAAAGCCGCTTCTAAAACAAACGCCTCTTTTGTTCGCCGTTTAACCACCAATGTTCAAAATGCAAGTAGTCAATTTGAAGCAACCGACTTATCTCGCTCTCAAATATACGAACAAGTAAGCGCTTGGATAGCCACTTTGGGTGGCACTACAAATAAATTAGCGTGCGATATTTTGACATCGTTCTTCGTGCAAAATTGTGAGGTGTTTTATATATGAAATTACCTAACAAAGTTATTCACTACAATGATAGTGTCATATCCAAGTTTCCTGCTGTGCTAAAGGCGTTGCAAAAACAAGCATTATCCCCTATTGCTTTATTCAATACCATGAGAACGCAACTTGATGATGTATCGGATTTTACAGATATTCTTGTTTGTCTTTTTGCCCTTAATAAAATAGACTTTACTGATGATGGGAGGCTAACCTATGTTACTACTTGAAATACAATGTGATAAATTCAAATCAAAAGGCTCGCCTCGTGGTGCTATAAAATTCCATGAGGGACTAAATGTCGTGCAAGGTCATAGCACTGGCGACAATTCTATCGGTAAGTCAACATTCTTGCTGATAGTCGATTTTGTATTTGGTGGCAATGATTATGTAAAGGATAAAAGTATTGTTGGTAAAATTGGTCATCACACTATTCAGTTTTGTTTTCTCTTTAATGATGTTCAACACCATTTTTCACGCAGTACCGATAACAGCAATAAAGTAGATGTGTGCAATGAAAATTACGAAACACAAGAAACTATTGATATAGAAGACTTTTGCATAAGACTAAAGTCACACTACTCTATTGATTTACCCGATATTACTTTTAGAGAAATCATAAGCCGTTATTTTAGAATATATAATCGTGAAACATCTAACGAAAAAGCACCCCTGTCTGGATTTAGTGGTGACAAGGATAAAAATGCGTTGGTCAAATTTTTTCAACTAAATAACGCATATACTACGCTAAAAGAACACGCCGAAAATCTAAAGAAAAAAGATGAGTACAAAACTGCCATAAAAGCGGCAGGAAAAGAAAAAGTAGTTGTAGTTCCATCTAAAACAATTTTTGCTCAAAATGAAGAACAACTTTCCGCTCTTGAGGTCAAACTAGAAAGCATTGCTCAACACGGAAAGGACGATTTGCTTAATCGCACGGACGAAGAAATTCAAAAAGCCGCTGAACTAAGGGGCGAATACGATTCACTGGTTAGCAAGCGTAAAAGACTTTGGTCTCAATGGTGGGTTGTCAAAAATGCTGCGGATAGCCGTCAACCTGCTACAACCGAAGACTTTGAGGAATTACAGCAATTCTTCCCAGACTGCACTATCAATGTTGATAACTTAAAACGCATAGAATCTTTTCACTCTAAATTGTCTACAATTTTACAAAACGAGTTTACTGCATCAATGTCTTCTATTCGTGAAGTAATTGATGAGGCTGATGCTGAAATCGCTCGAGTTGAAGATGCTATGAGAACTCTTGAACTTGGCGGTCGCTCTCGGGCAACGCTTGAATCATACGCAAGCGTTAAATTACAAATAAACAATCTTCGCGCTCAAAATGATTTATATGAAAGTTTGACTGCTGTTAGTGCGGAAATCAAAATCCTAGAAGCAACTTATTCAAAACTTTTTATGGAGCAAGCCTCTTTAATCGAAAATAAAATTAACCCACTTATTGCAAAACTAAATGCAGATATTTACGGCGCTGACGAGCCTCCTCAACTAATTATTGCTAGTCCTAAATCGTACACCTACGCTACGCCGTCCGATAGAGGTACAGCGACAAATTGGAAAAACCTTATATTCCTAGATATGGCACTGTTAGAACTCACTCCTCTTCCTGCCATTGCTCACGACACTATTGCTTTCGTTCATACTGATACCGAAGACATGAGCAGAATTTTAGAAAAATACGCTTTGTTCAAAAAACAAATATTTGTTGCCTTTGACAAAACGAAAAATTATAAAGGAAATGCACAAACTATAATTGATAATAACACTGTCTTAACACTAGCAGATGGAGACGAGTTGTTCGGAGAATCTTGGAAAAAAAGTTTCTCTAAAGCGGAGTAATAATGATAATTAGTTATAAACCATTAAAACACTTACTCATAGAAAGAAATATGTCTATGAATACCCTAGCCAAAATAACGGGCTTGAGTTCGGCTACAATCGCCAAGATAAATAAAAGTGCTAACATCAACACCGAAGTTTTAATCCGTATCTGCGTTGCTCTAAAATGCGACCTGACGGATATTATGAGGCTAGAAGAAAACGAAGAGCAATAAAAAATCCGCCTGCCGATTACTCGGTGGGCGGATTTTTCTCTATTTCTTTTCTTTTAATTTAGCAACAACTCTTGCATCCACTTGCTTTGCTGCCGCTGACAAGTCTCCATAAATTGTTGCGTAGTTTACCCCTAGTGCATTCAAATCTTTTAACAAATCAACTTTCTTGCTTTTGTCGATTATAATCTTATTCAAAATTATTGACCTACTATTTGAGGTTGCATTACCACTTAGCCCCATGATGCAAAATGCACCATCTTGCAACATTAACCTCTCATTTTGCATTTTATGCGATTGAGGCGACAACATAAATGAATCCCACAAATCCTGCGGCCTAGTATCAAAAACACGAAACGCCGCCCTCTCTCTTTCCGCCTCACTATATAATTTTGAAAACGCTCTTTTAAGTTTTTCATCGCCTTTAGCATCAATAGTATCAAGATTTATCCTATACTCTCTATCAGCGTTTGACAAAGATATTTGAGTGCTTCCTTTGTTATTTTTTGCAAAGGCGGCCATTTGTTCTTCTACAAAATCTTTAATACGATTATACTCATTTTTTGTTAGCCTTGAGAAACAGCCCAAAAGCAACGCCCTATCGCTATCATAAGAAAGAATATGACAGCCCTCGTCCTCTAATTCTTTTTTGTACTGCGCCTTAACCACATACACGATACCATCATTCTGCTCGTTTGCATCTTCACACGCAAAATACAAAGCCACTAATGGTTTTCGTGTAAAATCAAGCAACCTCGTTGGCCACCCATAGTGTTGCATCTTAGCAAGCCTGTCAATGCTTGACAACCCCTCAAACTCATGCGGAAACCTTGTAATGGCTTCATAATAATACTTCTTCTCATAAAGTTGCTTTACCCCGTGCATTTCATCGCACTTTCTAAAAATACTTGCTTGTGGCTGATTGACATCATTCATATCATCTGAATGATGTTTACCTTGCCCTCTATAAAAAAATGTTCCGTCAATATCAACAGTGTTGTACGATGCTATCAGTTTTACATATTCCGCAACACTTGTAACTGGCTTTTTACTCATTTATTTTTACCCCCTCATTGTCTAGGTCTCGCCACAAGTATAGGCAAGCATAAGTTTGCCATGGTTGCCACTTGGCTATTATTTCAAGTATTTGCTCTTTACTTAGGTCTTCGCCGTACAGTTTTCGCATTGAATTGTACAGCCCAACATCGCCTAATGAAAATACATTAGGTCGTGCAAGACTAAACATAAGGAACATCTCCGCTGTCCACTTGCCTATTCCTTTGACTGCGGTCAACTGCTTTATAATTTCTTCGTCACTTAGGTCGTTAAGTTTATCTAACTCAAGCGTTCCGCTGACAACCGCCTCGGCTAAGTTTTTGATATACTTTGTTTTGCCTGTCGACAGTCCTGCTCCTCGCAAGTCTTCGTCTGCCACGGCAAAAACTCGCTCGGGCGTTATTATGCCTCCTAGCAACACCTCAACTCTGCCCCATATTGTCCTTGCTGCCTTGACGGATAACTGCTGCCCGACTATTGAACTTGCTAAATCCAAAAAGAAGTCAGCACTTTTATTTAGTGCCAACTCCCCGTGTTTTTCCACAAGCCTCTTCATTATAGGGTCATTGTTACCAAGCCATACATAAGGCGAGAGTTTATTCAGTTCTTCTCTTTGGTTTTGCATTTAATTAAAAGTTATTAAAGCCCTCGTATGTTTTGAATGCTAATAAATAAAGTGCTTTTAACAGGTCTTTGTCTTTTTCCGCCAACTCTTCAAAAACTGTGTCTTGTTCTCGCTCTTTGGCTAGCGTTGCACTAACAACTTTCTTGATTACCTTAGGTAATACTTTACAAAGTTTCATAAAGGCATCTTTGTCGCCTGTTACGACTTCATAAAATTTATCCATTGAAACTCTGCGGATTTTATCATTTCTAGTTGAGACCGAATCAAGGCTCATTGACCATGCTACATTTTGACTTTTCTTGGCAATTACTTCAACCAGAAAACACTCGCACTCTGGCTCTTCTAGTAGTTTCGCCTGCATCCTCATATAAGTCTTTTGAGATGAAGACGAGTTCATTGTGTTGTGTTTGTTTTTCAGTTCGACATATATTCTTCTTTTGCCATTATCAAAAACAACATCAAACCCTTTGTCTGGCAAAGAGCAACCCTTGATATACTCAAAAATATCTTGATTGAAAAATCCAATAGCATTTGTGTTTGACTTATCTCTTTGACGAGCTATTTCATCTATGATTATAGATTCGATTCCTCTGTCATAAACGATTGAATCAAAAGTCAATTTAATAGGGTCAACGATGTTGCTATTAAACTTCGCAAGGTCAATCTTCTCGATTGTGTTGCGATAATATTCTAAAGTCTTTTTGATATGTTTTTCTAAGTCTTCATCCGTAATGAATTCTAGGTACATTAGTTGTTTTCTCCTCTAAGGGCTTTGGCTATTGATAAACCTATTTCTTTTGCAAAATTAACAGGAACTGCGTTCCCTATTTGTTTATATTGATTTGTTACAGTTCCCTTAAATTCCCACTCGTCTGGAAACGATTGTATTCTTGCGTACTCTCTTACTGTAAACGGTCTAGTCTCTTCGGGGTGGCAACGCTCTGTTTGCTTTTGTGCAGGCGAGCAAGTCAATGTCAAACTAGGCTCTTCCCACGATATTCTTCTTGCCATGCCCGTTCTGCCTCCGCCAAGGTAATAGCTTTTACCCATAAAACTTTTAGCAATATCATCCGGCAATTCACGCCAACATCCGCCCTGTGGCACAAGGTCTAGCACCTTGCGTTTACTCTCTGGGTATTTTGCTCCTGCCGATTTAGGCACATCTTGCAGAACATCTTTTAATACAGGCTTATATTCATGCGGTGTTGGAAACTCGTACTTGATGTCTAAGTCCTTGCGAACTCCAACAATAACTATTCTCTCTCTCTTTTGAGCAACACCATAATTCCAAGCATTCAAAACTTTATACTCAACCTTATATCCAACCTCTTCAAATACCTTAATCATAGTCTCTAGCGTTTTACCATTCTCGTGAGAAACAAGACCCCTCACATTCTCTGCTAAAAACATCCTTGGCATTAACTGCTTTAATATTTTTGCGTAATGAAAAAACATTGTGCCTCGGACATCATCAATCCCCAGTCCCTTGCCTGCGTAACTAAACGCTTGGCACGGATAACCACCCGACAATAAGTCCAACTCGCCACGCTCTAAACTTAACTTGGTTAGCAAATCTTCATCCGCTAATTTGGCAACATCGCCACACTCCACATTCCAGTTTGGATTATTTTGTTTTAATGTTTCGCACGCCGATTTATCAAAGTCATTAAGTAAGAGTGCCTCAAACCCTGCTTTTTCAAGACCGAGTGCCAATCCGCCTGCTCCTGCAAATAATTCCACCGTCTTTAGTTTTTGTCTTGAAAGTACAGCAAAACTTGCCCTTTGTACAATCTCACAAAAGTCCGCCTGTGTGGTAAAATTTTGATTTGGTATTCTAACTGGTTTAGCCATACTCTATAATTATAGCGTTTTTTTCTAAATTTGTCTACTAAAAAACGGTGCTATACTTCCTTGCCTTAGTTTTTGTCGATTTTTTAGAATAACATCTCTACCGACCCATACAGTGTATCATACTTGAATATACAAATGCAAGCATTTTATAGTGCTTTGCGAGAATAAAGCACTATAAAATGTCTTCCATCTCGCCTCCAGCTAACGAGGTCTTATTTTAGGTCGCTCTATCCCTATTGTCTTCGTAACAAATAATATCAATTCTTTAATAAACTCTAAGGGCATCATAATAAGTAATGTCGGCAGATTTGGGTCTACATGAGAATAAATTTTATCCCTCAACATTTTTAACTGTTTGATGTTTTCCTTATTCTTTGCGTAAAATTCCACAACTTCTGGCTTATCCTTAAACGCTGGGTCGTTATATAGCGACACTTTATCATTCCTACCCATTCCTATCAATACTACTGAATAGTTAATAAGCATCATTCTAAGACACTCTTCCTTAAAATTATTCTCTATCAACTCCTCGCCCGAAATTAAATGTATCGGACTATTTTCAATCCTCAAAGTATTCTGCATATTATCAACGAGAAAATTATAAGCCATCGTTGTCTTTGCCAGCAACGAGCCTCTTATCATGTCGACCTCTTCCTCGAGAGTTCCTTTTTCACTGTTGCGTCGCCACAGCTCTTCGCTCCATGTTCTACTTATCATTTGTAAAATATACCTCATTGTTTAGATTTGAAAATTATCATACCAACCTAATAAGTGTACCATAATTTTCTGTAGAAAACAAATAATACAACACCAAAACTTATGCCTATTTATTTTTTTGAACTGCCGTTTCTTCCCAATGCCAAGTATTGACAACAAGTATATTTATATGATATAATATATTTGTCTCGCTTAGAGTCAAGTGTCATGGAGGAAAACAAATGAATAAAACTATTCACTATTTAAGTTATGGCGACCACCGCATAAATGAAAAGAAAAACCTCTCACGATGTGAAATCGATAAAAGACTGAAATTCGATATATTAGCAATATGCTCAAATGAGGGTAAATTAGCAGTTTCTTTGACTGGTGTTTTGCAAGAGACTGGTGTCTTCATTCAACATAGCGATATATGGATGACTGGTGGCTTGCAAATTGGGTTTGCTCCACGATTCACATCGTCTAAACCTGCCACCCAGTATGTGAACGAAAGAATGAACACCCTAAGCAACCTCAATAACATCACTGACAACTACGAATACAAACTTTACACCTCTTCTAACTTTACATCACTAGAAACTTTCTTTGCGTCCACATCATTAAAAGGAAAAGACTATGCCTTAAAGCGCACAAAAGGAAGCAACGCCGATTTGCTAAATAGGCTAAAAACTAAGGAGCGTATAAATTCATTACCTGTCCTTAACGAAATCAGTCAACAAATCGGCACACATGGTGCTAATTTAATACAAAAAACAATCAACAAATTGGCTGACGATAAAACTTTTCTTTTTCAACGAGGCGCTGTTCAAGAAGAACTTGAAAAACAACTTGGCAAAATAACTATACCTGAAATAGTTCTTGATGTTCTTGACGGTGGCTATAATGATGCAAATGCCATTGCACTAGGTGCTGAACCATTATCAACAGATAGCCGAATAATAAATGGGATAGGCTTAGAAAATGCTATACTTAGACTATCACCAGCTATGCACAAAGAAATTGCCACACTACTACCTGAAGTAGTTTCAATCATATCTAAAGACATTACTTGGGGAAATTTTATATATGATATAAATGATTTCTTCCAAAGAATTGTAGGGTTCAAAAATGTAGTTAATCAAGACAGCAATTTCGTCAAGCATATTAAGAGACCTTACTATGCAAAAAGTGCTATTAAAGCACTACCAAAAGGAATAATATACTTGGCTAAACTTTTTTGCACTCACCTAGGCTTTGCTGCCGACCTCATTATTGATGATATGTACAAAATTATTGACTATTTGGCAGACTGTGTTATAGTTAAAAAGCCTATATTAAAGTTGGCAATAGATATTTGCGAAAGTATTCCTACAATAATCAATCTCATACAAATAGCCAAACGCCATAACACAAGGAGAAAAAATGCTTACAGAATATAAAAACTACCACATTAGCGACTCTCAAGAGAGTTTACAAGTCGACCAAGTAATCAACCTACTTCGTAGCACTTACTGGGCTAAAGACAGACCCGAATCCATCATAAAACAATCCATTGCAAATTCGCTTTGCTTCGGCGTGTTTGATAAAGAAAGTGACACTCAAATTGGTTTTGCACGCTGTGTGACAGATTACTGCACTGCATATTGGCTTTGTGATGTCGTAATTCATGAAAAATGGCGTGGTTTAGGATTAGGAAAATCACTACTGAACTATATTGTTAGCCATGAAAAACTACAAGGTCTAATGGGCATATTAAGTTCTCGTGATTCCCAAAACCTTTACAAACAATTTGGATTTAAGTCCACAACATCTTTCATGAGACTGAAGTTCAACAAAGAAAAGCTCACAAGATAATCCCTGTGAGCTTTGATATTTATTGTGTACTGTTGCTCTCTGTCAACAAATCACTAAACCAATCGTCATAATTCCAATCAGCATCTTCTATATTCTCGCCTAGAATGTTTTTGCAATACTCGCCAAAGAATATTATCAACTTATCAAATATTTTGTCCAAGTAATCTGCTTGCAAGTAAACAAAGTCTGCTGCATACATACCATTTTCATACGGCGTTTTTTGCGTTTTGAGTATGTTGTCTGGGTAATTATCTTTTAGCGTTTCGTATGCTTGCACTGTATTGTGCTTTAAGAAATTATTTAATTTGAATAATAAGTTAAAAGCATTATACTTTGTGAATGTCTTAATTTTGGGCTTCTTTTTGCTCTTGGCTAAACCATCGGAAAAGACAAAAAAATCTTTTAAGCCAAAGTCTTTCTCTTTATAGCCAAGTTCACTGCAAACAATCAACAAAGCTCGATTTACTTCTATTGCTAACTTTTGAATAAAGTGTAGTTGAAGTGAGTTGAATATGTTGGCTAGTTTTCTCTTTTCGATATATGCTGCTTTATCGTGATTAAAGAATTGCAGAATATTGCCTGCCTCATCTTTATGTTCGTCATAAGGATTATCATCACAACCCTCATAAGGCGTGGTCGTAAACTCAATGCCTCCCAACGGGGATACCTTGTATGAGATTTTAGGATTTGGCTCGCCTACAACTGGATATGATTTTACAAACCTATCATACTTGCGACCTTGCTTGCCAAACTCAATATACGGCTTTATATCATAAAACCATTCGTCTCTTAAACCACCTATAAGGTCACGAAAGATATTAAACCTGTAATCGTGCCTCGACTTGTGTTGCGGTATAAAATATGGTGTTGACCTGTTGCGAAACAGCCCCTCGGGCATATCGCTTGCTACGCCCTCACTCTCACATATTTTTTTGTGTCTCTTAGTGTCGATATGCAATCGACCCTCTTCTTCGTGAATACCCCAGTAACGAGTATCCGCTTTTGATTCAATTTTAGAATAATCAAATCTAGTAGTTTTATTGTCTTTGTTCATTTTTGGTCGCCTCCTTAGCAACCCTTTGCTTGTAAAGGAGGTCTAATAAATAGGCTCAACACCACTCCCTCGCAAAAACGAGCATAGGCGTGAAAGTTGCCTTACTGCCGCAACCTTTCCTACTTCACTTATATATTACTACAAACGAGCTTGTTTGTCAAAGAATAAACTGTATATTTATAGCATTTTCTTAACTAAATATATAAAACAAAAGCCCAAAAACCTTATACGGCTTTTAGACTTTGTATATTTGCCTGTATATATTTAGGCATCATAAATCTATCCTGCTTGCTTTGACTGCTACAACTCGCTATATCGCCGTCATTTACTGTCTGCAACTGTTGAGTACAGTATTGCCTCCACTTTTCCGCTCCTTTGGTATGTTGCCTCTTTTTTGAGCCTGCCCATTCCTTGTAGCACTCTTGCATACTTTGACACTTGATGTTCACTAATATTAAAGTGGCTTTTTATCTCGTCTCTTAGCCTTGGTGTTTGGCAAAACTCAAGTAGCGTATCTGCCGTCAAAATTACGGCATTAGAATTGTGTGAAACATACTTTTGCACTTTTCGCCCTATGCAATTTGGCACTCTTGTTACAAGCAGTCCGCTGTCGATATAATCTTCTATCAAGTACCAATAAATATCGGTCAAATTAAAGTGGTTTAGTATTTCGCTACGACTTTTCGGCTCTTGGCAGAAGTTGATTATCTCTTCTTTTGAAAGTTTTGGGGTATCCTGCATCTCGGCTGATATAAGTTTTTGATATGCCATCGCTTTGTGTGGGCTGTCGCCTTTGAGCAATTTCTTTTCCACCATGTTGTCGATATATTCTTTTTGACAATAGTCTAACAAACCAAAATGCTTTTCTATCTCTCTTCGTCTTCTAGGTATTCTACAAAAATCCATTACTGCTTTCTCGGTTAATATAATCGCCTCGGTGTCAGGTGCGACATAACAATTATTTCTTGAAACTAATTCTAGCGGATATTTTGTAATAAGTTTACCTTTGTCTACTAAGTCATTTATATAATTCGTCCAAAAATTACTAACCCTAAAATGCTTGAATATTTCGGTCTTCGTGCGAGGGGTTTTGCAAAATTCTATAAGGCTCTCTTCGCTTAATACTGCCCAATCTGCATTTGCACTAACATACTTAATCCCTATGCGAGTTTTTCCTTTTTGTGGTCGGTCGTATTTAATCACTCCCTTTTCCACAAGTGGGATAATATAAGCATCCGAACAAAACACGCTCATTCCTAAAAACTCCGCTATCTCTTTGGGTGCTTTAGGTGTTTGACAAAACTCTATCAGTTGCTCTTCTTGCGTTGCAAAATATCCGCTCTCGGCTGTCAATAGTTTTTTACCACCATCAGCCGAAGATGGCTTTACTGTTTTGAGTTTGTTTTTCCTAATCAAAGCGTATGCCAATTTTACTGCTTGACTTCTTGTTAGTCCAAAATAATCTTCCACCTCATTGTAACTTCTCGGCTCATTGCAATACTTCATCACCTCTTCAAATGTTGGCAGAGTTTTAGGAGCAAATTCTGCTGTGATAAACTTTTGCAATCGGCTACCTTGAAACTCTGGGTTAGTCATTGTAAGTCTGCCGTCTTCAATTAGTGGGTTGAGGTAACTGTACAAAAGTAATACTCCGCACTTTGGCGACAATCCAAAATATTCTAATATTTCGCCTCTCGCTCTCGGGGCTTTACAAAACTCCAATAAATCCTCCGCCCTATTAGCGTTCCCTGCTATACTTGGTAAATCAAGAGCATTCGGCGGTCTTCCAATCTTGGCTTTGTATGGTATAGTGCGTGTCAAAAAAGAAGTAAAAAGGTGGCTCAATGCTTTGTTTGCGGGTCGTGAGGTCTGCAGTAAATTACCGAGAAACCGATCTTCCTGACATACTCCTCCCACTTTTTTACGAATATGATGTTGCCGAAATTCTCGCTTTGGACGAAAACGCTTGCAAGGTCATACATGATTCTTTTTGTCCGACCGCCGAAATATTTGAAAGCGTGATTGTGCGCTGTTATTGCGCTGTCGGTTGTAAAGGGCTTTGGCTCAAAGTGAATAAAGCGAAAGTTGCTGTAGCTTAAAACAAAGCACACAAAATAGACTTTGACCCAAGTTCCGTACATGGTTCGCATTTTGAACTCTCCGAAGTCCACCTGCATTTCTTCTCCCGCAGGCAAGGATTCTCTTGCCGTAGTAATTCTTTTGGCAAACTGCTCTAGGTCATTTTCTACCCTAAGCTGTTTGACGAACTTATAAAATGCGGGCATTTTAACGCTGAAATCTGGAAAGTTTTCTTGTAGTTTTAGGTAGATGTTAGTCCCTCTGATTTGAGGGCAAACCTTTAGTAAATCCAAAACAAACGCTCGGTAGTTATCCATATCGCCGTTTGTTTTGCGATCCTCGCTCCAAAAGTCTGCTTCGGACTTGTTCCACCAAGCTCGGACTCTGTCTCGACAAATGCCCAGCCTCTTGGCTATTTCCACTTGACTGACGCCGATATTTTGTAGTTCTTTAATGTTCTTAAATTGATTGTAGTTTATCATTTTTTGTTGTTCTCCTGTTAATAATTTTGGTTTTTCTTTTTTAGTTGTTTAAGGCAACTTCAAAGACATTTTTTGAGAGACAGCAAAAAACGACACTTTAGCAAATATTCAGTTGTCAAGGTACAAGGGGCTAGCAGCAACAGCGGCAATTCAAAAACGAGTCCTCACGGGACTCGCCTTGAATAAGTATATCATATCTTAATAAAATTTGTCGGTTTTTAAGAGCGCGGTTTTTGGATTTATACTATATCGATTGTGCCGTTTATATCTTTTAGTGCATCTTTGGTTAACTCCCGCCCCATAACGAATTGATCTTCGTATTTCATCATGTGAGTTAGCCCAAATGTAGTCACGGGCTTGAAACCAAACTTTCCGTAGTAGTTGGGGTCGCCGCAAAGAAAGACGGCTTTGTAACCGAGGTCTCTTGCGATGCTTAAGGCTTTTATTATTAGGCTTGCGCCGATGCCTTTCTTGCGATGGTTGGGGTGACTGCTGACAGGGCTTAGGAGTAGGACTGGTGTCTGCTCACTTCCTTTTATTATGGTTTTGGTTAGCATTATGTGTCCGACAATTTTATCTTCTTTTACTACTATTAAAGCAAGCTGTGGAATATAATTGCCACTATTGCGCAATTTGATGACCCAATCCTGTTCATCGCCATCTGCGTATTCTACTGTTGCAAAAGCATCTTTTGTTAAGGTATAAATTTCGCCATAATCATTAGGGGTCTCATAACGAATTGTGAAGTCGTGTTCTAACCTTCCGCCGTCATACCAATCGCCAAACAATTTGCCCTCCCGAGTGTTGTCTATAAACTTTTTCAGTCGCTTCTCGTATGTGGAATTGTCATAGCCGTACCAGCTCTGAATATTGTCTATTCGTACCCGCTTGTAGGTTTCGGGTAGTAGCAAGTAGTTTTGCCAAACTTGCGGGTCGGCCTGCAAGGCTGTTAGCACATGAGGGGCAACTTCAAACGCTATCTTTGGCATTACTACCCTACCTGCATTTGTCATAAATCCTAATCTCTTCAATCTCTCGCAGCGCGCTATGTTTAGTTGCGTCCAGTTGCTTTTTTTAGTGCGGGGTGAAAAGCGTTGGTATCCGCTTTTTGAAGTAGAATCAATCCAACCAAAACAAAGCGCTTCCTCTACCAAATCCAAGTAGTCCACTCCCTCGCCGTCCCTAGCACCCGTTCCCCACATTCCGCGTTTAGCCCTCACCCAACAAAACTTCTCTGTTGCATGATTAGCCTCTAGCCATTCCCGCCATTCTTGGCGTGTTTTTACTTTTGCGATGTTTGTTATTTCCATAACTACTTCTTTGATTTCGATGCTACCAATTCATAGCTTAGTTGCACCATTTTTAGAATTTCCTCGTACGGGACATCTTTATTAAGAATTGCTGTATTCCAATGATTGCGGTTACTGTAGTAGCCGGGAATGAGTGCTTCGTACTTATCCCTAAGCGGAAATATCAGCTCAGGAGGACACTTCATTGTGATGTTAATATCGCCCGCCACCACCGGGGCGTTTGGGTCACAGTTCTTTTTTATGGACGCAATATCCTTGTCGGTCAAAATTCCAATGACTGCAAAACTCTTGCCCGCTGCGTTTTTTATTACATCGGCAAACTCACCATATGGGTGATCAAGGTAGCTGCCCGCCAGCTTTAAGCAATCTTGTATTAGTTGATCTTTGGTTATTATCATTGTTTAATGCTCTCCTTAATTCTTGTCTTTAATTGTAATAAGTTTAATTACTGCATCTGTATCCAACTCTGTTTTAATATCAAACCTAAAGCCGAATCCACAAACACATTGTTTTGCGTCAGGTATCAAGGCTTTGACTTCATTGGGTAAGTCTGAATTATGCACCACAATAACTGCCTTTTCGCCCAAAGTAAAATACACTTGAAAAATGCCCTTCATTGGCACAAACATAAATAGTGTCCGTTTGCCACTTTTGATGTTTTTAGTCCAGCCCGACTCTTTGCCATAGAATTTCCATTCTTCGTTTGGGTTTTTATAATTAGCGGCAAGATGATTTTTTATCATCTCCCACAATTTATAACTATCGCCTAAAGCGGCGGCGGCCATATCATCATCCGGCATGAATGCCTTATCGTCAAATATACTTAGTGCCATTATATTACCCCCTCATTGTCTTGCCAGTCAACAAAAGCATTGAAGCGTTTGGTTGTAAATTTTAGCACGACATAATTCGGGTCAGTCGCACCCTCTGGAAAGTGAGCCTCTAGCCCGTCGTACCAAATGGCTTTTTTTGTAGCCTCATCGGTCAAAATTTCAGCCGTGCCAACAAGGGTTACGCTATGCGAGTCTGTGCCGAAATGAACAGCTGCCTTTGGGTTAGCCTTTGCCCGCTTTGCTTTGTTACCGTCAGTAATGACCCCAAACCAAAGGTGCTTAATCCCGTCTGATTTAGCCGCAGTCAAAACTGAAGCTGTCGGGTAGCCCTCGTGGTCTAATAAAACCAACGAGCAAAACTCGCCTGCAAATGTGCCGTTTTTTACTGTTTGTGCGGCGACTATCGCTGCCGCCTTTTCTATTGCCTTACTCATATTTTGCTTTTACTCCTTTTGTGTGCCGTTATAATTGTGTAGCTATGTGCATTGATTGTTATAATGCTGTCTTTTGCATAGGCATACCAGTTTTTACCCTTGCGGATTATCTCGTCAGCCTTTGCAATTTGCTCTTTGCAAAAATCCACAGCATCACAATCCCTTAAGCCTAGATTGCGTTTTATTCGTGTAACTCCCATAGGGGTTGTATGAAGTTTTTCTAATTCTAAAGTCATTGTACTTTTGTCAATTCAAAATTTAGTGTACCCCGCTCTTGTCCATTGACTATTAGTGTAACAGCATGAGCGCCGACATAGTGCTTGCGGGTGCTGTGGTCGGCAAGAGCGTGCTTGCGGGTGTAGTTTTTTGTTTGTCCCTCTTTTAATGGAATTTCGGATATTTGAAAGACTTTGCGGCTTTGCTTATCGTTTGCTTTCATGTAATCTATGCCGTATTCCAATCTAACCTTTGTATCAGCTTTTGCCGTTATGGTGAATTTGAATATCAAATCACCGCCCCATGCAACGATGCTATTGTTATTAGCAAAATCACTAACCTCTACCGCATCGGCATTGCCTAGTCCGAAAATCGCAAGTGCATCGGGATTGCTTTTTTTAAGCAGTGTCCTTAAACCGTGTTTAACAAGCCAATTTGTTTGCTCACTCGTGCCGTACCATTGCTTTGCAATTTCAACTACTAATTCAGGGTGCGTTTTAGAAATATCGTTTAGATTATTAGCCACGCTTTTTCTGACATAAAGTGACGGATCGGCTTTTAGGTTTTCCAGTATCGACAGTATCGGCGTTGGGTCTTTTTTGTATTTGACTAACGCTTGTCCCCACGGAAGCGCCGGGCGACAGCCCTCAGATGACAGCCTCCTCAAATGCTCGTTGTCCGACTTGCTCCACTCAAGCATTTGTGCCATCATGCGCTTTTCATCCTTTATGATAAACGGTCTTACTGCAAACTCGGCTGAAAAATATTCTGTGTATCGCCCCAATGCCGCAATGGATGTACCCCAATCCTTTTCGTCCTGACCGTAGATAACAACAAACTCAGGAAAGCTAAATGCCGCAAAGCCTTGAAAAACTTTTACTACCTTATCTATAACGGCAATGGCATCCTCATAATTTTTCGGCAAAAAATCCCCTAAAACCGCACTAATCTTGCGCCCTCTCGCCATAAGCTCTAAACTGTCATAATCACTATCGACCATCGCAGCACAAAATGCGTCTACATCAAACGCGTCATAGACAGCGTGTATCGCCTTTGCAAATTCTTTAATCGCCGCAGGGCTTAGCATATTTTTAATAGGTTCCGGCATTTTTTGTTATCTCCTAATATTCATAATCCACAGCTATCGAGGATTCTCGGATTGCATGCATTATTTTCTTTACAGGCTGATGCACCGAGTGGGCTTGATAAAAATCTAGCGCATCCCTGTCTTTTAGTGTGCAAATCAAAGCGATATCATAACTGCGCTCGCTTGCCAAAAAATCCTCGCCAGTCTCAAGGTCAATCAAGCCCTCAATCTTGCCTTTCATGCTGTTAAGCGCCTCAAGCGCCTTGGGTCTATCCGCTTGATTTTTTAATTTGAATAGTACGATGTGTTTTACCATTTTAGTTAGTCTCCTTTAGCACCCACCCGTTGTCGCCGTGGTATATCATTTGTTTGGTCATGCCGCCGTCAATGACAATGTCTTGCCCTGTAATAAAGCCCGCTTTGTCGCTGCAAAGGAACAGCACCATCTCGGCAATGTCCTCTGGCTTGCCCACTCGCCCGACCGGGTGTTGGCTTGCATCCACTCCACCGTGAGTTGCACCCGTTGTGTCTACCCAACCGGGACTGATTGTATTTACTCTTACCTTGCCCGCCAAACTAACCGCCAACGCACGAGTTAAAGCGGAAATGCCGCCTTTAGCTGCGGTGTAGGCTTCCGTGTTGGGTTGACTCATGCCAGCACGGGTTGATGAGATGTTGATAATGCTTGCGCCCTCTGCAAAGTGCGGACGGAATAATTTTGTCAAATAAAACGGGGCTGTAACGCCCACGACAAGCATATGTTCAAAATTCTCTATGTTGCCCTCATTCACTCCCGTGCCGAAAGCAAGGCTTGACGGAATGGCATTATTGATAAGAAAGTCCACTTTGCCAAAATCCTTTATGACCTTGTCCACGAACCGCTCAATCACTTTTTTATCGGCTAAGTCGCCCACGAAGTAATCATTAGGCTGAATGTCTATAATGGCTACCTTTGCACCTGCCGCCTTTAATGCCTCTGCTATTGCCTTACCTATTCCTCCCGCTCCGCCTGTAACTACGGCTATTTTATTCTTCATCACTTACTACCTCCTCTTCAAGGTGTGGCTTCAAAATATTATAAAGTTTTTGATTGTCCTCAATATAACTGCCATGGTTTTCTTTTGGAATTATCACTAGCTTGCCGTCTGCAACACTGTCGACAACCGTTTGGGAATCGGCTAGCTTGACAATGTCTTTCTCGCCGAAAAGAACAATTGTCGGAGTCGTGATTGCCTTTAGATCATCGGCAGTAATATTAGGTTGCGTCATCATAAGGCGCATCTTGTCGCCAAATTTGAAAGGAAATGTAAACGAGAATGCCAGCCTCGTACAAAATCGCCAGAAACCGTTTATTCCTTTCGGGGTCAAGTTTATGCCCGCTGCGAATATCTTGCCCAATAAATCGGGGTGCTTCATGGCGATTAACAAGGCTATAATCCCACCATCACTAAATCCAAAAAGTATCGGCTTATCCATTTTTTCATGCTCAATTAGACGCACAATATCCTCAGCCATGTCATTGTAATTCAACCGCTTCACCTTGCCACTCTTACCGTGACTGCGGCTATCTGGCATATAAACTGTGTAACCTTTGAATAACTCTGGACAGTCTTTGAAAAACTGATTGCTACCCATATTGCCATGCACGAAAATGAGCGGTTGTCCCTCTCCACTTTTGGTATAAGAAATATTTACGCCGTTGCTATCAAATTGCTTTACTTCCAAACTCTCACCCCCGCTACAAATTTATGCTTGCCGCTGTCCTCGCCTTCAAAGCAAAATTCGGTATTATATCCTTCTGCCTTAGCAACTACAAAAAGGTGAGCAGCAGCAATACCCATATCAATATTCCTCATATCACCTATGATCATATCCAACGGGTTTTTAGAGCTTCTCAAATAGAAGTTGTATTTGTCGCCGTCCTTACCTACAAGCCACGGCTGTCTATTGACCGCGCTCGGAGCAACTCTTACTGCCTCAATTAATTTATCCAAATCCGCTCCGCCTATGATAATATCCGCCGCCGCCTTACGCTTAAAGTCATCAGGGTAGCTGCGCTTTTCGTCCAACTTAGGCATCCCCGCCATCATGGTAATAAAACAGTCAAGACCGCCCACGCTCTTGAATTCTTTCTTAGGCTTTTTCATACCCCACCAACAAATCCCCAATCCTTGTACCTGCAATAACAAATCCAATTGTTGGCCGATAAACCCGACATTCTCCAAAGCAAGCGGCTTATCCTCGCTATAAAAGCCAATGCAGTATTTGGCTTTCTTGTTTTTGACCTCATGGCTCTCTAGTACCCTAACCGCCACCTTAATGTCGGGCAGTAACGACACAAGCCCAAAAGCTTCTACTAGGTCTCCGCTGTTCTCCAGCACAGAAGCAGTTGCGTCCGAAAAATTCCGCACCGACTTTCTACTATAAATGGTCTCTGCCAATTGTTTGTAATCTAATTTGTTTTCCATAAAGTTAAACCTCATCTCTGGCTAAGTATAAATCTAGCCGCTCAAATTTTTGCTTGATTTTCTCTTTAATCGTCTCGTCATCCACCCCAAGAGCCAGCCTCATTTGAGCTAGCATCATCTCTACATCGGCGATTTCGTCAACTATCTTGCCGACCTCCGGGCGCTCTGTCCGATTGATGTATTTTTGAAGCACGACTATCAACTCGGCGCACTCCTCAATCGTCTGCCCAACCTGAGCATTCATGCCCCATTTGTCAAGAGCTGTCTGCATGGTCTCTATTTGACTTTCACTAAACTCTATTTTCATGATGCCACCACCTTAACGAAAAACTTCCGCTGCCTTGGTCCGTCAAACTCGCAAAAATATATGCCTTGCCAAGTGCCGAGCAAGAGCTTCCCCTCCGTGATGATTATCGCTTGGCTCGCTCCCACGCAACTTGATTTTAAGTGAGCTGCCGAATTGCCCTCCGCATGACGAAACTCCGCGCGGTCTGGAAATGCTTTGGATAGTCCAAACAATAGGTCACCAGGCACATCAGGACAAGCATTCTCGTTAATAGTAATGCCACCAGTCGTGTGCGGACACCAAACAACAGCGATACCACTCTCGACTCCACTTGCCTTGACCGTCTCCGCTACCTTGGCGGTAATATTGTACAGACCCTCTTGGTCTGTTTTTAATGTAAATTCTTTTAGCATATTTAGATCAGCTCCTTTACAAACTCATCTAGTATTAGTTGCTCATAACTGTCAAACATGCTGCGAGCTCTTTTGTACCAATCGCAAAATGATTCATCCTTGCCATCAATTGCTCTGGATAATTCTAGCGCATCCTTATAAGCATCCTCTACCTTTTTTATCGTAACAATAGGTACTCCTTTGTCTGACATCAATAGTCCTAATTCTGATTTAACGCCTATCTCATAAAAACGAATTATTGGACTAAGATCTAATGGTTTTTCAAAAGGCCTTCCCTTAAGTTTAAAGGCATGATCTATTAAAACCTCAAACAATGATGGTATTCTAGGGAATTGAAACTCTATTGTATCTTTGACATTTGTAAAAACTTGCCTATAAACTTTATTTATAAACTCAGGTAGTTTTTTCTCATCTTTGGGGATGTTTTTTGTTTGCTCGCTTTTGATAAATCGACTAAATGCATAACTTAGAACTCCTGCATAACTTTTCTCGGCATAGTTTTTTGCAAACCACTTCATAGCGTTAATTTGTGACGGTTTCATATAATCAAACCATATGCTCAATATTGTGTTTAGGTACTCCGTGTTGCTAGCTGTAAAACCTTCTACTGTAGCATTATCAATGCCTTTGAATTCACCTATCCTGCTAATAATCAACTTGAGCACTCGCTCTTGTATTTTCCTTTCAATCAATCTATTTTGGATAAAAACTTCGTCCGGCAGTATAGCCTTGTCAAAACTTTGCTCCAGATTTTTCTTCCTCTCTTGATTTCGTGTGCCCAAATCCACTTCCTCAATGTTTTCAAGATCATGATCTGATAGTTGTACATTGTCATTTAGAATTTTATAATCCAGGCTAATACTCAGCGAATTTTCTACTTGCTGTTGCTTTTCATCTAAATAGACCACATTGCCTACAAAATGCCTTAAATATCTCCCCGCTCTCCCGTTGATATTAAGCAAAGTAAAACGTTTTCCTGCATCTGATTTGCCTTGCGGAGTATGAATAAGTACAATATTCTTGGCATTGCTGTTAACTCCTTCTATTATAGTTGAAGTGCAAAACAAAACTGGCAATTCTTTATCATTAAAAAGTTGCATTATTTCTTTTTGAAAATATTTTGGCAATTTGCCGTTATGAATTCCTACACCTTTTTTTAGAGCTTTCAAAAGAGTCCAATCTTCCTTGCTCCTTCTACCGTAGTTTCCATAACTAAAATTGAAATTTTTTTCAAGGTGTTCTATAAAACTAGAATATCTCTCGCTACCTATTTTTTCTCTTGATATTAAAGCTCCATATTTTTCAGCATAAGTATTTGTGTAAGTTGGATGCAAACAAAAAAATATAGTCTGATGATTTTCATCAATTCTCAGATATTCTTCTTTGAGATATTTTATTTTCTTGTCTTTTCCCTTGAGACCTGTTTCAATCTCTTCAACCCCGCTAATCGGTGATCGCTTTATCAATTTGCCAGCAGTTGAAGAAAAATCAATTTTATTTTTTAATGTAGGTTCAAAACGAAACTCTAATGTCTTCACTTTATATTTGCTTATGAACTCTATAAATCCCTGCTTTAACTTATCGACTTCGATATACGGACCAGCTATATAAAAATCACGACTCTTTTTAAGAAGCAAATATAAAGCAATTCTAAAAGCAACTGCTCTATTGTTTTCATCAATTGATGGAATATTTTTATCGCCACCCATATCAAAATCTGCACCAAGCTGATCGTCTTCATTACTTATCGCAGCATCCTCATCAATCTTATATATTTCGTCATAGAAAAAGAAATTGATTTTAATATTAGGAAATAACGCAAATAATCTAACTGCACGCTCTGGCGTTAAAACATACACTGCCTTATCAACGACTTCCATATCTCTAAAGATAGAGTTATATACTTGATAATTAAAATTGCGAGATTTAAAAAACTCAGTTAAGTCTGATGTTACTTCGTGCAATAGTGCGACTGTAGGCAAGACTATTACGATATTTTGATACTCATCATAGTTTGAATTTATAATTTCCTTCAGTAAAAATGTTTTTCCAAATGATGTAGGTGCGCTTACAAAAAGCCGCCTAGGAAGGCTTTCGTTAAAGGTGTCCAGTACTTGTTTTTGCCTAATGTCCAAAAAGTAGTTGGCACTGCGACTATGAGCTCTTGACCGGTAAACCTCTCGTATAGTTGTATTGCGAAGTCTAAGCAACTGCAACTCATCACCGAATAAGCTTTTCTCACTTATTTGTGCCTGTTGCATACTTGTGTACCCAAATGTGCGAATTTTAATTGCGGCCTGGTTTAGTACTGTGTCCAGATACTCCTTGGCTCCATCGTCAACTTTTCCTTGAATTTTTTCTTCTGATAAATAACATATCAAATCCTTGATGCGAGCAACTTCAAACGCATCATCAGAGGCCACTTCCATATTATTCACGAGCGAAAGCAACTCTTTAATCTTTTCATTCATTTTGCTTCCGCTCTCCTACATTTTGTCTTAGTTCTAGCAAAATTGTCCGTATCTTTTTTAAGTCACGCACAGGAAAAACTAGAAACATCACCTTGATATTAAGATTCTCATCATTAGCAATAATCGACTTACTCAAATTATCTTTACACTTCGTTTTTATGCTTTCTAAAATTTCATCAGCATCCAAATATTTATCCTCTTGAAACAGCAGCAATGCAGGCATAGTTATTTGAATATCATTTTCAGTAAAATAATTGATTACGGCATTGTATTTTTCTTCTTCACCTAGATCAACAGTATCAAATTTAATATCGTTTATATCATTAACGACTTTATTAAGAGATCCTAAATCATCGCCTCGCTTATAAGTTGCAAGTATAAGCATATGCCCCGCAAAATAATCTTTAAGAATATTTTTGTTTAGATCGTCTTTTATTTTTCTCGCACAATAACTCCAATCGCCCGTCTTTACTTGACCCAACCAAATTGATATTTTCCCTGCTTCTTCAGAAAACACCATTGAATCATATCCGTGCGTCTCAATCTTGATATCTTTTCTCGGAAATCTCTCGATGTATTTTACGCGCGACATAATTGTTTTTGTTTGCGGATAAAATGACCGCAACATCGCATCCAAAACTAGCTCTCCTAATAATCCGTCCAGCAACCCTTCTGTTTTTGGAATTACATCAATATACGCCATTCGAGCGGCCTTTCTAATGTCTTCTAAATTCCCTCTTTTGTATTCGGCTGCTATTTCATTATCCTCAAAAGCATAAAACACTATATTATCGAATAATGCATCTACCAAACTACTTTCTGTCGTATCATTTAGAGAATGCCTGTAGGGATGAAATTCAAAATCGCCACTTATCAAATCATACTTTACGATAAGCGGTTCAATTTTGCTGTCGACTAATTCTTTGTATAGTCGCTCACTAAGTTGTTTAGCAGTTTCATTCATCCTTTGCATTTCATTATCCATTATTTGCATTCACTATCCGACAGTATCGCATGATAAATCAATATCTCCTGTCATCATTCTATAATGCTCTATGTGTCCCGTCTTATCAAATATCTCCTTAAAAATTACTTTGAATTTCAAAACTTCTTCGCCTGATAGAGGTGTGTAATAATCCTCATCCAAGGCACTATGTGAGCCATCATGTACCCAAGACACAAGTGCTTTACATCTCAGTTTATCGTCACCAGTAAATTTTTCATGCAGTTTGTGTAAGTCAATATTTCCGAGCATCTTGAAATAATTTTCCAAAATTCGCCGCATGACATTCCGAATTGTTGCGTTATCACAATTTAGATTTTTTACCTCTCGCCATAATAACTCATATGAGGTCTTTACTGGATTTCCTTCTACTTTTTCCACGAAGGATTTGCCATCAATTTTTTTCACAAGAAAAAAAGCTTCTTCTGGAAGTGAGGCACCCCTTCGTTTATGGCTATAAGTAACTTCTTTGTGGAAATATATATTATGAGTTAGCACAAACACCTGCTTAATATCCTGATTATTGTTTCGAGCAATATCAATTATTTCTCTAACGAGCGTACTTACAACAAACAGAATATCATTGTCTAGACTTGATACTGGATCATCAACAACTACAATTTTATTATTGTTTATTCCTGTCTCTGTCTGACTGCCTTTAAGCAAGTAATAGAAATATAGAAAAGTTACAAAACTGCGTTCCCCTTCACTTAATGTGCTTTTTGCATCAGATCCATCTTCGCGTATTATTTTGTAACTTTTCTCATCATCAGCGACCTCCAGCTTAAAACTACTAAATCCAAACGAAGCTAATAGTTTGTTAATCGCATCGCAAGTAGGTCTAACACTTGTTATTTTTTCTTTTCAAGGTCTCCTATCGCATTTTCAATAACAATTTTTTCAGTTCTTTTATCAGCCATTTGCTTATTTAAGTCAATAATGGCTGCTTCTATTTCTTGCTTTTTTGTCTTGTATTCCGTAATGTCAGCCTTTAGTTCACTTACAATATAACGCCAAATTTGCTTTGACAATATAACCTTCTCTTCCTGAATGTTTTTCGCTATAAGATTATTTTCGTTAATTTTTTTGTTTGCGGCTATAATAACTTCAATAATTTTTGTAAGAATAGTTTTGGTATAATCTAGCTCTATGACTTGACTTGCTTCTTTACGCTTTTTATCTAGCATTTGCTTGTTCTTTTCAGCTAGAGCCTCAAATGCCATTTTTTTTGCTTCCAACAGTTTAATGTCGATAAATTTTCCAGCACTTGTGTTGTCTAATATTGATTGTATTGCTTCTGATATTTCAACAGAATAAGCACTATAGTTACTAATTAGGGTAGCTATTTTCAATGTGTTTTCCTCAAATGTAACATCAAAGTATGCCTCCAAACTTTGTGAGAAATCATCAGTGGTTTTTTGTTGGCAAAATGGACAAGTACCATTATTAGTTTCAAAAAATAATTTGCCTTGCCTAACCCAGTCACTATTGTTGAGTATCTTAATCATAGCTGCGATATCAACATCGCTTTTACCTACGACAATTTTTTTAAGTATGGAATCTACTTCCAGCAATTCTATTTTTGATATGTCAGGAATTGAAAACTCTCTAACTTCTGTCAAACTATCATCGAAAACAGTTGTTGCCTTTTCTTCCAACTCACCAAGCGTGAACAATTCCTCTGTATTTTCAGCCTCTTCTAAAACTTTTTCTTTAAATTTTTGTTGGCTGTTTAAAACACCTTGCATACCTTTAAGTATTGTTGACTTATCGGCTTTAAGTTTTTGCTCCCAAAACTTTCTCCTATATGTCTCTTCATGTTCTTCAATGTCCTTTTTCTTTCCTCCACTGCCATCTTCGCCTGTCAAAGATAATTGCAATGCGTCCATCTCTTTTTGAATGAGAGTCGCTTTTTCAGCCTTTTCTTTTATTTCTTTTTTTATACCTATACTTTCATCTCCTAAAGTAAAAACTCCCCTAGGATCTCCCTCAAAATTATAATCAACAAACTTGCGATTATAAACTCTTACCTCTAGTGGATTATCATTTTCCCATTTTAAAGCACAATCTACAAATGGGGCTATAGTCAAATCTGCCGCACTAGCAATAATGTTGCTAATAGTTGTTTTTCCTGTTCCATTAGCACCAAAAAAGTAGTTGAAACTCTTCAAACTTTCAACTTTCTGTTCATCTGCCTTAAAAGTAGCAATGTTCTTTATAGCAATATTATTTATCATTTGCTTTTCTTTCCTCCCTTACGCCACCCTAACTGCGCCGTGGATTGTGTTTATGATGTTCATTAGAATGTTTATTTTGACATCGAATAGTTTGACTAGGTCATAGTTGTCGAATGGTGGGGTGTTGATAATGTCTTCGGGGGCGATATCTCCGTTCTTTTGGACATATTGAATTATGGCACGAATGAACTCGATTTGCTGTGAATTTAGCTCAGCATTGTCACTTAGGAAGCTGCCGAATTTTTGCTGAATTGCATCTTGCGATAACCCTATCAAGCTACGCACAAAAACCGCTAAATTCTCTTGCTCTGTGGTTCTGTTGTAGTCGCACTTTGTGCCAAGCTCTTCCCACAAAATCCTCTCTAGCTCTTTCATGTCGTCTGCATCAATTTTTTCTAGTTCCCGTATTTTTTGAATAACGGGTAGGCTTTGGTTCTCGGTCAAGAAGTCTAGCACCCTCTTCTTGTAGGTTCTTATATCAACAAAGCCGCCACCTACATCTTCTTTCTCTATCACCTCATCAAAAAAGTCTGTGTCAAAATTTTGCCCTGTTAGACTATCGCGCACAAACTGCATCAAATCCCTAAGGCTTTTTCGCATTTTCTCTAGACTCTCGGTCGTTGCGTTTTCCCAAAAAACTTTTTCTCTTATTTGTTTTAGTTCTTCCTTTTTGTTGGCGACTTGCGGAATTGTAGTCTTTTTTAATAGAACATTAGCAATCTCGCAAATCTCGCCTACCACCCTAGTCGACCTAGCCGAATTTAGTGGCGAGCCAAAAGCAATATTAGCAAACTCTACAAATAGCATCTTGGTGTCAAATATTAGTGCTGCATCGTCCTTTTCGCCTTGCTTATCCACAAGCGGCGCAATATGCCTATCTAGCTCGGCAAGTGCCAAGGGACTAATATAATCCCAACTTTTTATATCGCTAAACTTATCGACAAAAGCCATCTCTTTGCGCACGCTAATGCTGCTAGACTGCTTTTTGATATCCACTACCGCTCTATGAAGCTGCTCTTTTAACTCGTTATAATAGCCCTTTTCAAACTCGTTTTCTTGGTGCTTAATATCCTGCAACTCAACCAAAATCTTGCATCGCAGTTCAAACAGCCTCCTGCTCAAACTTTTCTGCTCGGTTTCCTTACTCTTATTCTGCTCTAAACCAAAAAACTCAAAATTGCCAAGGTAATCGAAAATATAAAAGTGCTGCTTATCCATGCATTTGCCAAAAATGTCCTTGCAAAGCCTTGTGCCACGCCCAATCATTTGAATAAACTTAATCCTACTTTTAACTGGCTTAAAGAAAACAAGGTTTAGAATCTCTGGGACATCCACGCCCGTGTCCAGCATATCCACCGACACCGCAATCCTAAAATCTGCTTGCTCGCCAAATTTTACAACCAAATCATCGGCATAATTATCATTGCTTACAATCCGCTGACAAAAAGTTGTAGGCTTATTCGGCCACTTTTTATAAAACCGCTCCACTATCATTTGAGCGTGTTTAACATTGCAGGCAAAAATAATCGTCTTGCCAATTAGCTCGCCGCTATTAGTATGAATGCCGTTCTCCATCAAATCCTCTAGCACACGGTCGCAAGTGTTTTTGTTATATACCCTCTTAAAAATTTCGCTGCCAGCTATTTTGGTTTGAACCTCTGCCATAACTTCAGGCTCGTCTTCGTCATCCTCTTCGCCTCTGCCAAAAATCCTGTCAAACTCCTCTTGCTCTTGCCTTGTCAATTTATCCCTATCTATCCCGTCTGTCAAAATATTGGTAGACCTAGAATTTACTTTGTAGGGAACTAAAAACCCATCCGTAACCGCTTCTTCTAAGGTATACTCATCCGTAGGCTCACCATCCTCGCAATCAAAAATAGTGTAGGTATTCTTTGCAATCTCGCCTCTTGGGGTAGCCGTTAATCCCACGAGCAAACTGTCAAAATAATCAAAAATTGCACCGTACTTATTAAAAATACTGCGATGCGCCTCGTCTATAATAATCAAATCGAACCGCCCTGTGCTAAAAGCCTTGCTCTCACCGTCTACATATCCTATCATTGTCTGATAGGTGCTGAACATCAGCCTTGCACCCATGTTTGGCTTGGCGTTACCCGATAGCTCTTCTACTGTAAAATTCGGCAATAGCTTGGCAAAATTCTTTTTGGCTTGCCGCACAAGTGCCGTCCTGTCTGCCAAAAACAAAACATTTTTTACCCAGTTATTTTTTGTCAAAACATCCACAAGCGATATAGACACCCTAGTCTTGCCCGTGCCTGTCGCCATAACTAATAGCGCCCTACGCTGCCTTTTATTAAACCGCTCCATTACCGACTTTATCGCCTGTTTTTGATAGCCCCTATTGGTGATATTGTCGTCTATAAAAAGGTTAGTAATATCGCTACGGCTACGGCGGCTTATCAGCAGACTTAATTCATCTGCTGTGTGATAAGCATAAATTTTGCGAGCAGGATATAGCCCATCCATAATCCATAGGTCGTAGCCATTTGTGTAATAAATAATGGGCTTAACATCATACTTTTTCTTTAAACAGTCAGCATATAGCGTAGCTTGGTGCTTGCCGCTCTCTACGCTTACGCTAGTCTTTTTTGCTTCTACTACCGCCAATGGCTTTCCGTCTGCCCCAAACAGGACATAGTCGCAATAGCCTATGCCTTGGTTATTGGGCATACCTACAACCTCAATCTCTCTGCCTGCTTTTAACGGCTGAATTAGATTGTCCTTATCTAGCACCTCCCAACCCGCTTCTTTTAGATAGGTGTCTATATAAATTTGGCGGGTATTTACCTCGCTCATGTAGGTAGGAATCTCTGCCACCGCTTGCCCTGCTTGCTTTCTAGCAATTAAATCCTCAAGGTTTTGTAGGTTTGCAGTTGCTAAAGTCTTTTGCTTGTCCGACACCTTTTCGCCGTGGTCAAGCCTACCCGCAATAATACGCACAAAGTTTAGACCATCGTGCAGCTGTTCGTTATCAACATAGTCCTTAACTGACTGTAAATTTAATAACTCCAAAAGTGTAGCAGACTTAGGGGCTACCACTTTTTGAATTTTACAAATTTGTAATAATAACTCTTCTAGTTTTTGCTTCATGCTGCCGCCTCCTTGTCGCCAAAGTGTTTTTGCATAAGTGCTTTGTATAGCGTCTCGGTTTGCTCAATCTCTGCTTTTAGTTTAGCCTTGCTTAACTCTACTTGAATTACGAAATCTGCGAATTGATTTTGTAGATCGAGGGGCGGTATTAAAATTTCTATGTTTTGAAGCTCTTGCGCATTAATGTTTGCTTGACCAACTATCTGCTTGCACATAGAACGCAATGTCAACTTCCCATAGTCTGAATTAAGAGTTGCGGAAAGATATATAGGGATTGCCTTTTGATTGACCCTAATTCTAATGATATAGCCAGCAATAATCATGTGTTTTTCAAGATTAAATACACAAGTCTTGCCGACCAACTCTTTGCTATTTGTGCGGTTAAATAAAACATCGCCCTCTCGTACACTACATTTTTCAACCTCATCATCAGGGATGTCTATATATTTCAAGTTTGACAAATCCAGCTGTCCCTCATAAGTAATATTATTCATACGCAAATAAGGATAACGTCCTCCTTCCGTAGCTGGTCTGCTCGTTCCATATTTGACATCTGATACAATGTCGCGTATTGTGCCATGCTCCCACCCTCTCACGTTATTGGCGGGATTGCCGAACATTTGGTTAAATTTACTTTTTATAAGGTCGTCAAAAAGTTTGTGTTGCCTTTTTTGCTTTGCCAAAATCCCATACACTATATCCAGTTCCCATGCTATTCTCTCTTGCTTTGAGTGTGACGGCAAAAATATCTTTATATCATTAAGGTAGTCTTTTGAAATATGCCTTATACTCGCACCCTTAAAGCCATCTTCTAAAATTTGCATATCCCCTTTGAGATAATGAAAAATATATTTAGCACAAGCGTTTACCTTAACTAAAAAATTATCTGTTGACACCGAGAATTTACCATTAACATAATTTACAGATGCCTTTCCACCTGTTCCAAATATTAAATATTCGCCGTCAGAATCATATTCATTCAAAAACTTGCTTTGTATATTGCTACTCGTGAAAAAAGGATATAGTCCACTTTTTAAGCCATCACCTGCCTTTCGACTAGATTTTTTCTCATATATAAATATTTCTCCAAGTCTTACCTTCTCCATCAAGCACCTCCCTCAAGCCTTTTCAAATCCTCGGCTACCTCGGCATTTAATTTCATAATTTCGGCGAGAATATTTGCGGGGGTGTCAAAAACTTCTGCTATATACTCCGTCTTTTTGTACTTGTTTATGGATAAATCGTAGCCGTTTGCCACTATCTCGGCTTTGTCTATAAAAAAGCTTTGGTCGGTTCTTGCCCGCCCTTCTTCCTCGCCTAAATTATTATATCTTGCGATAATGTCGGGAATATCGTTTTGGGCTACTTGTGAGCGTTTGTCATCTAGACTAAACCCGTCGGCTTTCATATCATAAAACCAAACCTTGTCAGTGCCGCCTGCGTTTGTCTTTGTGAATATTAGTATTGCGGTGGACACCCCAGCATAAGGCTTAAACACTCCGCTTGGCATTGATATTACTGCGGTCAATGATTGCTTTTCTACAAGCTCTTCTCTTATTGCTTTGTGGGCGGTACTACTGCCGAATAGCACACCGTCTGGGACTATGCTTGCACACCTGCCGCCTACTTCTAGCATTTTTATAAATAGCGACAAGAATAGTAGCTCGGTCTTTTTGGTTTTGCATAGTGCTAGTAAATCTTTAGATACTGCTTCAAAGTCTAGGCTGCCAGTAAAGGGTGGGTTGGCTAAAATTAGGCTGTATTTGTTCCTGTCTTCGTTTTCGTCGCTTAGGCTATCTCTATATTCAATATGAGGGTTTTCTACGCCATGCAGCATCATATTCATTGCACCTATGCGCAGCATTGTAGGGTCTGTATCAAAGCCTGTGAACATTTGATTTTGGAATCTTTCTTGGTTTTCTCTTTTTAATAGGTCGCCTTTGGGCTTGTCTTGCTCTGTAATAAAATTAGCACTGCTTGCTATAAAGCCTGCTGAGCCCATGGCTGGGTCGCAGATGGTATCTTGTAGTGTAGGCTTCATAAGCCTTACCATCATATCAATAATGTGGCGCGGGGTGCGGAATTGCCCGTTTTCGCCGCTTGATGCTATCTTGAATAATAAATACTCATAAACATCGCCCATGCTGTCTTTGTCTGTCATATCTAGGGCGTCTAGTCCGTCTATGACTTTTACCAGTATTCTTGGCGTGGGAATCATAAAGATACTATCTTTCATGTATCTAGCAAATGCCGTGTCTTTGCCGCCCGATAGACTTTTCATAAACGGGAAGATGTAATCTCGCATCCTCACAAACATTTTACTTGGCTCTTCGTTTTTGAAGTTCTGCCAGCGGAGATCCTTGTAGTCTATAATT